>Ga0102812_10000974_pt1 | contig 20109 bp, 15 predicted proteins | sample ColrivemetaGS713_FD_79334 | JGI IMG/M metagenome (GOLD analysis project Ga0102812, IMG submission 79334) | Estuarine microbial communities from the Columbia River estuary - Flood tide ETM metaG S.713 | ecosystem: Environmental > Aquatic > Marine > Intertidal zone > Estuary | place: USA...
TAAAGTGTCTCATGAGCTTAACAAAAAAACCAAAATAACAGTTACCAACCAGCATAGTTTAGCAATAAATCAAAATTCAAGAACACTTCAAATAGTTGGTTTCGATGCAATTTTATCCCCTGGTTTTCAGTTTGATAGAAGCTTAAATCTAGATAACGCTTCAACTTACACGCATCATTCTAATCTTACAGCAATAAACGTTAAACGAACTATAAGCCAAAGAATGGTGGGCACGTTTTCGTTTGGTAGATTATTTACAAACTTAAGGGCAGATGCAAATGGAAGGCCGTTTAGAAGTGAAACGGTAGATAGATTATACGACGAAGCAAGTATAGTTACTACGCCTATTCAAGTATTTAACCCAGGCGGGTTTATACAATACGTTTTACCAGGCCCCGGCTTAATAAACAACAATGGAATAAGCTCGCTTTGGCACGATCACTTTGCAAGAGAATACACTATAAAAACTAGCTTTAGATATTATCCGGGTGATAAAATTCACCAAATGAATTTTGGTTGGGAACAAAAGCTAAATCAATACCAGTGGGTAGACGTTACTCGCCCATGGGTAGGAGCTCCTATACAAATTAATGATAGTACAACGACACCAAGTATAAGCATTGGCAGCAGCAATGATATTTGGAGTGTAAAACCGAACAATGGCGGCCTGTTTTTTAGCGATAGAATTGACTACAAAGGAATTATAGCCAGTCTTGGCGTTAGATTTAATTATTGGGCCCCAGGTAAGTTTGCTGATGATGCAGTAAATAACCCGAATGCCCCAGTAGTAGAACAAATAAGACAAGATTACCTAGCCCACACCGTTAAGCTATTTGGCTTACGCTACAAGGCCCGTATTTTGCCAAAAGTTAACGTTTCGTTTCCGGTTACCAGCAATAATGTATTGTACTTTAATTACGGACACAGTATGCGTTTACCGCATCCGCGATTTGTATATGCAGGCTTAGATCCCGTTTACCAAGATCGTTCATTTTTATCATTTTTAGGAAATCCAGATTTAAATCCGGAGGTAAATGTGAGTTATGAAATTGGATTTAAATCCCAGATTAAAAAGAATTTAGGTCTAACCTTGGCAGCTTATAACAATAACCGCTTCGATTATATTGTAAGTAGAAGAGTTATTGTAAACGATCAAACTGGTCGGCCAGTAAGTAAAACCATGTACATAAATCAAGATTATGCAAAAGTGCAGGGTGCAGAGGTAAATGTAATCTGGCGAGCGACAAGTTATTTGCGAACGTTTTCCAACTTAGCTTATCAATTAGCTAAAGGTAAAAGTAACAGTGCAAGAGAAAGCAGTTTGCAAATAGAGCAAAATGGTGAAGTGCCGTTAAGTACGGAGCAGTATCTTGCTTGGGATAGACCTTGGAACATAAACTTAGGTGTAGTTTTTACCCCAGATACAACACTTGGCTTTTATAAACCTTGGATGAAGAGTTTACAGGTTTATGCAAGCAGTTCTTACCAGAGTGGCTTTAGGTACACGCCTTTAATTTTGGAGAATTACAACGATTTAGGCCGACCACAATACATTACAGACCTAAATAATTATTTGGAAGAACGCGGTACCCCTTGGGTAAATACCGATTTAAAAGTAAGTAAAACCATTGCTTCTAAACAGGCAAAAGGGATTACGCTTAGTGTGGAATTTAGAAATCTGTTCAATAATCAAAATGCACAAATTGTAAACCCAGTAACGGGCAGAGGTTGGGAAGCCGGAGACAATGTGCCAAATACTTGGAGAGATGACAGGTATCTAGGTCCTGAAGAAAGCGGAACCCCGCCAAATAACCCTGCACGATACCTAGCTCCAAGGCAAATATTGTTTGGGGTGCAGTTTAGGCTGTAAGCTAAACACTAGGATTTTAGATTAGCTTAAAACCTTTAACAATCTTGTTTATACGGGATTATGGGTATATTTGAACATACTACCTTACCCGTTCCCTCAAAAAATGTCTTTAATCTTATCAATTACACTCGTACTAGGTGTGCTGTTGGCACATTATTTTGTTATTGAGCTTATGGCTCGATTTCGTTATGCAGCCTTAACCCTAGCGGTTTTAGCACTACTCTCTACTCCGCTTTGGTTTGCTAAGTTCGATGGATGGTTTTATGCTGTTAAAATATTCTCAGTTTGGGTGCCGCTTTTGATTTTTGGATTGATAAAAGCACTTTATCCAACGAATGATAAAATGAAAAAATGGGCAAACGGTTTTGCTAGAGCAGCATTTTTTCTACTTACATTAAACATACTAGAAGCTTCTATTAATGGATTGCAAGCAGGCTATTTTTTTAATGCTACTGTCGGTTTTTTACTCATCGTTATTCTGCCAACTTTCAATAAAGCTAATTGGATTGCTGTAAACTATAAATCTTCTCCATTTATCATCTATGCAGAAACACCATTTAAGTATATTTTACTCTATTCTAGTTGGAATATATGTTTTGTTTACTCTGTGTTCCCGCAGTACTTTTCAATTGTAGCAATCTCGCTAACGTATTGTTTCTTACACATATATATATCCAAATCTCCAAACCTATGGTTTTCGTTTAGAACGTTTACCTTAGGTTTAATTTTAATGCTACGTGCCAATACTTATTGGGTGGAAACGTATTTGGATTGGAGTTTTCTCTATGATCAAAGAGTAGCTTATTTTTGGGGAGGAATGAATCTGTTACTAACGCTAGCTTATATTATTTATGCTGCCAGAAAAGAGTTGAAACAATCTTTAGTAGGGAGAACAGTCTCATATTTCCAATAGCACACGGTTTTTCATAGCCCACAGTTTAAACCGTGGGCTATGAAAAAAACAAAATGACAAAAGACCGTTTTTATAAAACAGCTAATATTGTAATATATGTCGCATTCATATTACAAAATTTGGATCCATGCCATTTGGGCAACAAAAGAGCGTGCTCCATTAATAAATAGCAGAGTCGAGAATACGATTTACAAATACATCTCCGATGAATTGCGGGAACTTGGTTGTCCTGTAAGAATTGTAAATGGAATGCCAGACCACATCCATTGTCTGTTTTTATTAAACCCTCAAAAGTCTATCGCTGATGTAATTAAGCAGTTAAAAGGAGGGAGTTCGCATTATATAAATCAGAACGATATAATACCCGAAAAATTTGCTTGGCAAACGGGTTATGCAGCGTATTCTGTTTCAGAATCTATAGTCGAAAAAGTGTTTGTTTACATTAAAAATCAAAAACAGCATCATAAAAATCAAAGCTATGAGCAAGAACATGACGCCTTTATAAAGTTGTATAGGTCTGATGAAGATCGGAAAGAATAAAATTCGTTGGTTTTTTCTTCATAGCCCACGGTTTAAACCGTGGGCTATGAAGAAAACCGTGGGTAAAAAACCAAAAACATTCATTCCAATTTCGCCGATACACCAGCCATTTGTGGCTCAGGATTCTCCTCACTCCCCAGCATTTTTAGCATTTCACCATGGCCAACAATGGCTTGCCAAAATGTGGTATAATGATAGTAAGGTAAGTTATATTCGGCAGTAGTTAGTTTTAATATTTTTGCTACTTCAGGGTAATGAACGTGGCAAATATTCGGAAATAAATGATGCTCAATTTGAAAATTTAAACCTCCCACAAACCAAGAAAACCATTTACTGTCCGTAGCGAAATTGCAGCTGGTGTAAATTTGATGTACGAGGGAATGGTTCTCTATATCTCCACCTTCGGTTGGCAAAGGATAATCGCAAGGCGGCATTACGTGTGCGACTAAAAATACTAATGCAAGAAAAAAGCCTGCAACTAGTTGCATTGCAAGAAAGAAAAGTATGGTCCACCACCATGGTGTGCTAAGCAATAAAAGCGGTAAACCCAACGTAAAGGCAAAATAAAAAAGTTTCCAGCCAAGTAATTCTAGATTGAGTTGTTTGGGTTTTACCTCTCCTGGTATTATACCCAGTTTTAAATAATGATTTAGCCGCTTAAAATCGGTGTACAAAGCCCACATAATGGTTTGTAAGGTGTACAGAAACCAAGCGTAAATATGTTGATATCTATGCCGGGGCAAAAGCGGCTGATGCGGCGAAAAACGGAGCATTGCTCCAGCATCTAAACTGTCATCGTATCCTTGAATGTTGGTGTAGCAATGGTGCAATACATTGTGTTGTATTTTCCAATTCAACTGGCTTACACCAGCCAAATTAATTACCATACCAATAAAATCGTTGGTTCGTTTGCTTTTGGAATAGGCTCCGTGGTTGGCATCATGCATTATTCCTAATCCAATGCCCGACATTCCTATGGCCATTATAAGCCACAATCCTAACTGTTCCCAAGGATTAGAAATCGTATCCGTTAGCAAAACAATAAATGGCACGAAATAGAGTGCCAACATAATAAACGACTTTATAATCATTTGTGCGTTGGCTTGTTTTGATAGTTGATTATCCGTAAAATAACTGTTTACTCGTTGCCTAAGCGTATTGACAAATTCGGTGTTGTTTTTATTGAAATGAACTGCGTGATAAAACATAGCTAAATTTTAATTCCCGTTTGTTTGGTTGTTTTAAAAATGTAATCCACCCCTTTCATACTTTTTGCTTTTCGCAACCATGTAAAGTATTTTGGTTCGTGGGGTAAGTTTAAATCTATTTCTCCTAAGTGATATGCTGGCAAACCAGGATAGGCGTGATGCACTTCGTGCAGATTAAAATTGAGTAAAAAATACTTGGCAAACCATCGGTTCACATAAAAACTTCGGGTATATTGTACTTGGTCCATATACGAAAATGGTTTTACTTCGTTTTTTGCTGCAATGGGCATTTCTACATGCGAATGTTGGGTCATTATAACCAGTTCTTTCCACACTAAACTAAGTATAAACGCCGAGAGAATATAGTTAAAGATAAATGCGTGAAACATTACAAATACGAGCACGTATATAGCCAGGTAGAAACTAACTTGAATTTTGATTTTGGTGTATTTAGTGGTGTTCACAAATCGCTTTATTTTGCCCAAATTCCAATAATTACTGATTTTGTAACTCATATAAAACAATGGAATAAAAAGCTTCCACGCAATGTTTACCGCGGCGTTCGTTACTTTAGATTTACTCGGCTCTGTGGTGCTTTCAGTAGTGGGGTCTTTGTCTCGCCAGCCTGTCCAGCGATGGTGCAAGTGATGCATTTGTTGCCAACTGTAAAATGGAATGCCTGATAAAAAACCAAAAACGTGTCCAAAAACTTCGTTGAGTTGGCGTGTTTTAAAAAAGTTGAGATGCCCGCATTCGTGCAGAATAATGAAACACTGCAAAAAGAAAAAAGAAAGTAATAACTGACCTATCCAAAACCAAAGACCTGTAAAATTCCAAATTAAATAACTGGCTACAATAGCTAAGAACATTGGAGTAATTAGGCTAACAAACGCCTGCCCATTAGTAGGTTTTAGCTGAGGTGTTTTTGTTACTTCACTTTTCATAACCGTTTATTTTTCAGGTTTTAGTTCGCAAACTACAGTTTGCATACTTAGGTTTAATACTTTCTGGAACCAAAGAATAGGCGTTAAAATAAGTTGTCCTAAAAAGTAGGGAAAGATAATTTTATTCAGGTTTAAGTTTTTTCCAATAAGCCTAAAGTAGCTGCCAGCAAAAATGTAGAAGTATGGAGGGAAAGCACCATATGGCATATATTTAACAACGCGTAAATTATGTTTCTCCATAAGGGCTATAAAATGTTTTTTGTCGTATAAAGCCGTGTGTTGTGGAGCTTGAACACCCGGCCATTTTCTGCCAAATAATCTGTAAGTCAGGCTGTCTAGTCGAGGTACTTCAATTATTAGTTTACCGTCCGGCTTTAATACTTTTTTGGCAGTTTCTAGCGTTAAATTAGGGTCGTAATCGTGTTCTAAGAAATGCCACATCGTTACTAAATCATATCGTTTTTCAGCAATGGGCTGTTCGTAAAATAGGCCCTCGTAAAACTCAATTTTTTCAAAACCGGGATAGTCTAGTCCTTCTTTAAAATCTACACCACTTATTTTGCAATTGTGTTTTTTGTTTAGATGGAGTAAAAATGTTCCAACAGCACAACCTACATCGAGCACTTCGGTTTTACTATCTAGCTTTACAAAGTCAGCTACTAGTTTTTCCTTGTCGCGATCGTGTTTGTTCATTGCCCATTCATAAAGTGGCGTTAAAATTCCCCAGTTTTTCTTTTTACGGTGTGCAATGTATTCGCCATCGTAAAACTCTTTTATCTGATCTACTGCTATGCGAGGATTTTGATAAACAAGCCCACACGAATTGCATTTTACATATTGAAACTCACCGTCTTTTCCGGTAAGGTCTTCTTCTCCTTTTAAGAAAAATTTATAATCGTCTGCATCGCAATGGTAACAGTTTACGTATTCAAACCTATAGGTTGCTGGGTTCTTGAAATTTTGGGTAAAATGGTCGTTCATAGTTAAGAGAAATAAGTAAAGATAAAGTATGTAATTGGGTAATAAATTATGAGTTGTATGTGCAGGTAGCGATAGCCGCTATATTGCATATTACTTAGATGTGGTGTAATTGTAGATGGCTTAAAAAATTGAGCAAGCACAGTTTGTACAATAGGAGCTGCTAAAAACAGTATGAATAATGCTGGATTAAGGTCTTTGAAAAGTAGCAGTCCGCAAACCAACTCAACCAGAAGTAACCACCAGAAGGTAGATTTCGCTCGGTGATTGTCTTCTGCCAATTCGTATATTAGAACAACAAAAAATGATGCAAATATTTCAGGTAGAAAATTTCCTGGAAATTCATAAAGTGCAGCCAGTAAAACAGGATACTTTAGCAGCGGAATAAGTGTCATTACCTTGGTGTTTTTACCAAAAAATGTATACAGAACTACCGAAACGATAATGAGTAAAACAATCCAGAGCATATTAATCCATGGCCATTCTAAATAAAATAATGTGATAAGATAAAATGGCATTATGCACGCACTTAAAATTACGAAAGTTGCGTAGTTTTTTACATTAAGATAGTCTCGTTCTGGGTGTTCCTTTCGATCTATATGCACAGAAAATACGTCGTCTAAAAAACGAAACGCAAAAAATGAGGTAAACAAAAAACCAATGCCGTTTAGCCAATAACCAATTTCGCTTGCTGTATTATAGACTAATAGAGAAAGTAGACATGCCAATACAATAAATTGTAAGGGTTTAAAACGCTGCGAAATGTAGCTAAAAAGTAATTTCATAGCACTTGTATTTTGCCTAAGTTACCATCTAAAATTACTTCTTGCCCATCTTTTAAAATGGTAGTTATGTTTTTTATACCTATAACCGCAGGTATTCCAAACTCTCTCGCCACAATAGCCCCGTGCGAAAGTGCCCCGCCTCGTTCTACAATTAATCCGCTTATCAATGGAAAAACCATCGCCCATCCCGGATCGGTTTGCTTGGTTACCAAAATGTCTCCTTTGTTCAGTTTATCGCTTTCTAAAACCGATTCTAATATTTTTACCTGAGCTTTTATTCTTCCGCCACTTGCTGCTAAACCAATAAACTCAGTTGCTCCTTCTTGCAGTTCTATTTCAGGTGCTACGTTAGCTGGCCTTTCCCCAAAATCAGTAGTAAAATGTTCTGGGAATTCGGTTTTAGATTGCTCTTCAAATTCCACTTTTCGTTTTTCCACCAAGCTTGCCATTTTTGTTGAAAACATAGAAGACGAGGAAAGTAATTCTCCAATTTCTTTGTAGGATAAATAGAATATATCATCTGCTTCTTTAAGCCAATTGTCCATTTTGGATTGTTTACCGATGGATTTTACTACTTGTTTAAACCTAAAATACATTTCTGCTTGCTTGTATCTTACTCGTTCTCTACTACTTATGGCTTGTTTGCACAAAGCAGCTAAGCCGTATAGCAAACCAATCTCAACCAGCCACAGAGGAAATAAAATATGACGCTTTTTTAAAATTTTCAGAGCAAAAGCTTTCATCGCAGTGCGACGTTCCTTGTCTTTTTGGGCAATTACCAAACGAGGATCTTTAGCTTCGTGGCGAATGTAGCTCTGTAACAATTCTACAAACTGAATTGGATTGTCAATGTAATTCTCTTTGAAAAACATTAACTCTCCCGAACAACGAAATCCCCATTTTTCGAGGTATGCATCGAAAGCTTTCCTCAAAGCTTCCCACTGTAAATTTTGATTGAGTTCTTCATACACTTCTATAGCGGTTTTGGTATGAAAAGCCATTTTAATAGATGCGTTATTCTCGATGAGTTGAGCAATTTTATAGGTATCTACAAGGGGTTCGCTGCTAATTAAACCGGGTATTGCCTGCACTAGTACATTATGCACTCCAATGCTTTTTTCGCCATAAAACCGCTTGGTAAAACTGCCCAATAGTTTGTAGTGAATCATAGCAAAAAAATCGGCTAAACTAGCCCTATACCATTGATGAAAACGCAAATCTAAAAACTCGTAAAACAGCTGTTTGTTTTCGTAATATTGTTGCTTATCAATTACCTTTTTTGCATAGCCGCCAACCATATTTTCAATAGCCGATACATGTTTTTCTAAGCTAAAATTCAGACGGATTAATCTCCAAACTAGTTTAAGTAAAGAGGTTGTTTTAGATGCATCACTCGTTGCAACATCGGAATCGGTATACCCAACAAATTTGTTGAAAGCATCAATAAAATAAGATTTAAGTGGCGAGCTAGAAAGAATATTGTGGATGCTCGTCATATTATAATACAACCTGTTGCCCCAAATGCCGACTGTGTTGCTAAAATCATATTCTAGGTTTCGAATAGACTTAGGGTTGATTTGCAACAAGTTAGCTAAGTTTTTAAAGTAGTGGTAATAAGAGTCTCGTGCTACAGAGTACAGCAAAGGCGAAATAGGATCGGGATAATTTTCGTTGAGATTGGTGTTGGTCCAATGCACTTTTTCGGTAGTTTTTACCGTAATAGGTCGGGCTTGCACAAAGTAAATTTCATCAGCTACTGCTACCCATTCTATATCCAATTCACACGTATAAGCTGTTTGAAGATTGGCACAAAGTTCAATCAATTTATTTCCGTTAAACGGCAGATTTTCAGTTACTTCGCTTTGTTTGTGAGACGAGAAGTTCTTAGGTGTTACTTTACCAGAAACCAATTGCTCGCCAGCTCCTTTTACATATTCTGTATAGGTTTCGTCGGGTTTATAAGGAGATTGGGTAAACGTAACTCCTGCATAGTCGGCTTCAACAAATGCTTGAATGACAACTCCCATTTCCGTAAGTTGTTTGCCCGAAATTTCTTGGTATGCTTTTACTCGGTCATTACTCAACCCTTTCCAGCAATGGAGCAATGCATCCAATACTTTCTCTTCTGAATTTTCAACAACAAAAGAATCAAGTTGCCCCGCAAACGAATGACTATCAGAATCTTCACCAACGGCAGAACTGCGTACTATTACTTTTGGAGTGGTAAGTTCGGTTAAATTATTGATTAATTCCGTTTTGAAATCTGTTGGGAATTTTTTGTTTTTTTTGTACGAATTAAAAACAGCTTTTGGAACTATAAACGCAGGAGGAACAGTTACGCCTAATTGCTGCAATTTGGAGAGACTAGCTGCCTTACCTCCCACCTCATTCTCTGATAATGCTATGTTTATGGAGAGTAAATGCATTAAAAGGATTTCTTAATTTTAAGAATAAACAATAAATAGCTAAGCGACATGTGGATCGCCATACTCAGAATAAAGAGAATACATACTTCTGTGAAACTTATGGGCATTATCCAATAGTAAAATAAAAATACACCTATAAGTGAGTCTGCTTTATCTGTAAAAACTTGCAATAGTGGCATTTTTTTAGAACGCTCTCCGTTTGCAATACCGAGTCTTCTTTTAATAAATGAATTGGGCAGTTCCCACGCCATGTAAGAAAAACCAAGTCCTAAGCCTAATAATACACCGTTTGGTGGGCTTAAATAACAATCTAGAAAAATGTAATTGAAAGATGCCGCTAAAAGAGCAGTAACCACTGGTAAAATTATAAATCCTCGCCACGTTTTACTAGTGCCAAATAACTGTACAGAAATGGGTTTTGCCCATTTCTCCAAACCATTATCGCGTACCACTAGCATATGAAATATATTAGCTATTATTAGTGGCAAGAACAGCAAAAAGATATGTGTCTTAAAATCAATCGACATGGGCAAGTAGCTGGTTAGTTTGGTCTAGCATTAAATTACTCACCTTAAATACCCTCTCTATAAAGCTGTAATTTACAAGTGTGCTTCCGCTTAAGTAAAAGTTTACGCGGGTTATAATGAACACCTTACCTGCATTTATAAAGTCGGTTAAGTAATTGTTCCATGTATAGTTTTTGCCATTCATTTGTTGCATTAAATCAAAATGGTAATTTAATGCATTTTGCAAAGCATTTTGGCTAAAATCTAGGGTTAAGGTAAATGCTAAAAATTCAACTATGTCGCGATGCGGTGCCGTGTAATACGCTAATTCCCAATCGTATATACACGGATTTCCATTCTTCCGAATGGCTATGTTTCGTGGATTGTAATCATTGTGTACCAAACAAAGTTGTGTGTGGTAGTTAATGCCATGTGCTTCCCAATCGGCTAACCATTCAGCCATTTGTATAAAGCGATCCTCCATATCTAAGTAGTCGTAGTCTTTGCGATTTACAACAATAAAGGTGTGGTATAATTCAATAGCTTCTATCGGATTAAATGCAATGGTATTGGATAGTCGTTCGCCATTGGCAGGAAATGTAGTGTGCACTTCAGTTATGGCGTCAATACACGCTTTTTGATGAGCCCATGTCCACTTCTCGGGAGTGTCTTCACTATTAAACAGTTCAAGCGTATTGACTTGCAATTGCTCGGTTAAAAGCAAGTAAATTTCTCTTTCAGTAGTTGTTTGCGTGCCGTACAGTGTTGGCATATAGGCGAAGCTAATTGCTCGCAATGCCTCATATACTTCTATTTCTGTTAAATGACTTTGTCCATATTCTACCTTCTTTTTGTAAGTATTTAGCTTATCTGCCAATTCCACACTTACATTACTTGCCATGTAGTGCAGTCCGTCCAACACTTCTTCTCCCAATGCTTTACTTTTTAGCAAGATTGGAAAAACTTGTCCCTCTTCCGTTTCAATTTCTGCTTGAATAAATCCAATCAGTTTTTTAGAAACCTTATTGGTTAATTGAGTAAGAATTCCATTATCAAGTTTGCCATTGTTTTCAAATTTTATTGATGCAACAGTTTTGTCTAAATAGGGTAGGTTATTTATTACAAATTCTTCTGTAATTTCCGAACGAAGAAGCCACGAAACAGGTTTGTTTCTTCCTAGTTTTTGATGCGAACGAGCAAATTGTCCACTAACAATGGCAGCCAACGTAGAAATTTCGATGCATAGCGAGAATCCTGCAATTAGTTTAGCAAATCGCTGAACCTTACCACCACCTTTGCATTGCATTAAGTTTAGAATTGCCGTTGCTACAGGCAAATGTGTGCCGCCTCCAACGGTTCCCACTACCAAATTGGGTAAGGTTAGCGAAAGGTACAAGCCTTCTGGCGTTTGCTCCATTTGCAGTATTCCGGTGCTCGACTCGTGTATACTCGCTAAATCCTGACCCGTACTGGCAAATATTCCTGCAATGGCATTCGCCACGTTTATGTTGTAGCCCATCATTCCATCTAATCTGCTTATGGCAGCAGAATGGTTAAACGAGCGAAACATATCATCTGCATTCGTGCGGAGTGTTTTTTCTATTATTTCATTGCTTAAAAAGCATTCGCTAATTACGTGTGTTCCACGTCCGTTTTGCATGGCATAGTAGCTTACTTTTTTATCAGAAGCACCATTGCCATCTATAACAAAATGAGATATTTCAATGCCTGTTTGCTGCTCAAACTGGTCGTCAATCCACAAACATGCGTTCCAAGTGCAACTGGTAGTCATGTTTTGGCCAGAAGCATCACTGGTGTTGTAAATAAATTTTAAGTGAGCTATTTTACCAATTATTATGCACGATATTTCTAGCAAATCAGCGTGATTGCTGTGTTTCTTTGTTACCTCTTTTATTTCATCAAAATGTTCAATAATCCAATGATCAAAAGCTACTGCTTCTGCCATTTTATTAAAAGTAAACATCGGAGTTCGAAGCATTTTTTGGTGCACAATATGTGCCTGAAAACCACCCGATTGGCTGATGGCTTTCGCTCCTCTATTCATACTGGCTACCAACGCTCCTTCTGTGGTTCCAACTGCAGTGTGCACCCATTCTGGCTCTGCGTTTCCGTCTAAAAAAAGTAACGGCCCAACGTGGCCTAATGGTATTTCTATGGTGCCGATATAACTTTCAACATTGTTTTGTATTTGACTTAGTTGTATCGTGTCAGACTGTAAAATGCCTTCCAAATTTTCTACCAAAGTATTAAGGTATTGCATACGCAACTCGTAAGCCGTCTGATTCATTAATCCACGTCCGGGAGCTTGGGTATAATTGGTTTTCATATTGTTTTTTCTTCAAAATATAATACAACGAAAATCTTCTTCTGTGGCATAAAAGAAATCCAGCTTCAATGCTAAAAAGAGTTTTCATTTAGAATCACTAAGAGCATAGTCACAAACCTTAGTTATTCTTTTGCGAATATAATCTGCTTTGTCATAATTAGGTAATGTGAGCGTATTAAAAATGTGATTATTCTAGTTGAGGCGTGTCAGGATTGTGATGGTTAAATCGATCGATAAAAACTTGCCGAGCCTGACTTATTCCGTCTTCTAAATTGTCTAGCGTCCAAGTTGAATTGTCTACCTCATCCAAAATTTCGAGTTTAAAAGTGCCTTTCTTTGCGTAATCTGTTTTAAACATATTGCTCTCTTTGGGAATGTGAATATACAAAGGAACAATAGGTAATTTAGCCTCCATGGCCATATGGTATACACCGCGATTAAACGGTGCAATACCATGAAAATGAGGATGTACGCCTTCTGAAGATGCAGCGATTGAGTACTTGTGTTTTTTGAGCTTATTCGTAAGCCGAATGAAAAACTTTAGCCTTCGTTTTGGATGTTTTTGTTGAGGAATGTAAAAAGTGCCTGTAGCTAAAGCGGATATTACAATAGGAATATAACCCAATGTTTTTTCTGATAAAATAAACCGGACATTGGGCAGCCCAATGCCCGTAAGTATAAATACATCCATATAAGAGTTATGGTTAAAGGTATAAAAAACAGGATGTTTCGGGAAAGCTTCAATGGGCGGATAAACGCAATTAAACCCACTCAACCAAGTTAATGCTCTCGACGAACGCCTTATAATATGCCATACACAAAAATTGCGGAGCAAACCAAAACTGATAATTACTAAAACGAGCGAAACGCTACCTGTTACTAAAGTAAGTAGCATTGCCAGTGTCCAGCGGTAAATGGTAATGAGTTGTTTCATTGGAGTTTTAGGTTTGGAGTAGATAACAAAGTTAGGTGTTTTTGTAAAATGAAGTGAAATAGATTTCGTATATATAAATGCCATCCTAAAAAATCAATACTTTTGACCAATGCACAAATTCCTACACTTTGTATTGGTGTTTTTTGTTTTTCGAGCTTCGCTCAATATCCTACAAATCCTGTAAAACCTACTTCGGTAGAGGATAGGCTTAAAGCGGTTGAGCAGCGAAAAGCATTAATTAATTCTTCTTCTTATTTAGGTATAGAAGCCCAAAATATTGGCCCAACCATAATGAGTGGCCGGGTAGTAGATGTAGCTGTAAATCCAAAAAATGCAATGCATTTTTTCGTAGCTTATGCTACCGGTGGTATTTGGGAAACCAAGAATAACGGGCAAAGTTTCACTCCCATTTTTGATAACAATGGCTACACCATACACTGTGGTGCGTTGGCGGTTGATTGGAAAGAAAATATAATTTACGTAGGCACAGGAGAAGCAAATTCTAGTCGCTCTAGCTATGCGGGCTATGGTATTTTTAAAGCCAAGCTAAATGAAAAATCATACCAATGGATTAATATGGGTTTAGCTGATTGTCAGCATATTGCTAAAATAGTCATCCATCCAACCGATAGTAGATTGCTTTTTGTGGCTACTATGGGAAACCATTTTTCGCCGAGCAAAAACAGAGGTTTGTTCCGCTCGATAGATGGCGGAATTACGTGGACTCAGAATCTGTTTGTAGGTGAAAATACGGGAGCGATTGATGTGGAATTTAATCCTAAAAATACCGATGAAGTAATGGTAGCCATGTGGGAAAAAGGTCGCCGTGCGTGGAATTTTTGGGAAAGCGGAAAAGGAAGTGGCATTTATACATCTAAAGACAAAGGCCAAACGTGGGCAAAATCAGAAGCTTTTTTGAGCGGGGAAAATGTCGGTAGAATAGGTATTTCGTTTGCCAATGATGGGGTGGTTTATGCCGTGGTTGATAATCAAGAGAAGTATGAAAAAGAAGAGACAGAAGAGGAAGATTTAACAGGAGAATCTTTTCTTAAAATGAGTAAAGATTCATTTCGAAACCTGAATGATTCTGTGCTCAACAAATTTTTAAAAGACAATCGTTTTCCGAAAAAGTACGATGCCAAAGACCTGAAAAAAATGGTTAAAAAGGGCGATTTAAAACCCAAAGATTTGTACGACTATCTTACCGATGCGAATACCGCTTTGTTTAGTGCTAATGTAATAGGTGCGGAGCTTTACCGTTCCTCAGATTTCGGGCAAACTTGGACAAAAAGCAATGATGAAGCGTTGGAAAAACTGAGCTATTCGTACGGCTATTACTTTGGAGTAGTTCAGGCTAATCCGCAAAATAGTGATGAAGTGTTTATTGCTGGAGTTCCTTTGCTAAAATCGAAAGACGCAGGCAAAACGTTTGCATTTATTGGGGCGGATAACATGCACGTAGATCATCATTTTATTTGGGTAAACCCAGAAAATGCAATGCATTTAATCAATGGAAACGATGGTGGAATAAACATTAGTTTTGATGGTGGCGAGCATTGGGTAAAATGCAATTCGCCTGCAGTTGGACAGTTTTATACCGTAGCAGTCGATAATCAAAAACCATACAATGTTTATGGCGGTTTGCAAGACAATGGGGTATGGAAAGGGCCGAATTACTATAAATATTCCGCATCATGGTTAGAAGAAGGAAAATATCCATACGAGCGATTATTAGGAGGAGATGGAATGCAAATTCAGATAGATAGCCGAGATAATACGGTATATACAGGCTATCAGTTTGGGCATTATATGCAAATTTCTCCCAGTGGGAAACACCTTTATATTCACCCAATGCAAGAACTAAAAGAACCCAATTTGCGTTGGAATTGGCAAACTCCAATTTTATTATCCGCTCATAACCAGGATATTTTATATATGGGCAGCAATAAGTTGCACCGAAGTATGAATCAAGGAGAAGATTTTGAGGAGATAAGTGGAGACCTAACCCAAGGTGGAAAAACGGGCGATGTAAGCTACGGAACACTTTCTACCATTAGCGAAAGTCCGTTAAAGTTCGGTTATATTTATGTGGGTTCGGATGATGGCTTAATTCATTTTACCAAAGACGGTGGTGAGTCGTGGACTAAAATTTCTGATAAACTTCCCCAAAACTATTGGGTGCGTAAAGTAGTCGCAAGCCAACACAAAAAAGAACGGGTGTTGGCTATACTAAATGGTGTTACGTGGGACAATTTTAAGGCATTGGTGTATTGCTCTGAAGATTACGGAAAAACCTGGAAACAAATCGGCAAGAACCTGCCCGATGAATGCGTGAATTTTATTTTAGAAGATCCTGAAAACGAGCAAATTGTTTATTTGGCAACGGATGCAGGCGTTTACATTTCTACGGATATGGGCGAAACGTTTAGTGCGTTTTCTAACCTTCCGCCCGTGGCAGTGCATGCATTGGCCATTCAAGAAAAACACAAAGATTTAATTGTAGGTACGCACGGCAGAAGCATTTATAAAATACAATTAGAGCCTGTGCATCAATCACTTGAATATGCCGATTCTGGGTTTATTATATTGCCAATCGAAAAAATGAAATACCGCAACAATTGGGGAAAACGGCAGTATGATTGGGGAATTGCTGTGCCGAGCCTTGAGGTAGAGTTTTTCGCGATAAATAAAGGTGAATTAGAATTACAAATACTTACCAACGGAAAGGTTCTGAAATCAAAAAAAATAGAAGCAGTAAAAGGCTATAACAAAACAAAAATAGAGCTCAATTTCGACGAAAACCCGAACGAAAATTTGAGAAAGGGTGAGGATGGGAAGTATTACCCGATTAAAGGGAAATACACTATTTTGGTGAAAAATGGTAACGAGGAAAGAGAGAGGGAGTTTGTGATTGAGTGATTTCTTTTTAAACATTGAGGTGTCATCCATCGTTGCTCAAATTCGCTTTAAAGCGATTCCATTAGTAAGTGCTAGAAAATCTGAAAGCAAGAATACCAAGTTTTCTTCTTTTGCTAATTCTTGTAAGCCACAGATTAGTAGGTAATTAATTTTTAAATCAGCTCTAATCATAGAAACTTTAATTCACGTAGATTTTCAGCTTGCTGAAAAATATTTACAACCCTTAGTGGCTTAGTGTTAAAAATCTTCTTTAAGATTCTATTCATATTCCCCAGACTGAAGTCAGGGGTTTGATTTTTGGGCCATAATTCAAATAAAAATTAATTACATTGGGCTTCAGCCTGATGGAAATTCATCGACGAAAAGCTCCCTTTTCCTTTGGAGAAGGGCCGGGGATGAGGACATATACCGCAGCTACGCAGCTCTCTTATTCTTCGCCCGTTCTGGGCTACAGACGTGCCACCGCTATGGGGTTGTTCCTTCCGCGAAATCATTTGTTCAATTCTCGATACTTTTTTCTCCTTAGGTCGAAAAAAAATCGAATTGCCTGTCCGCCGATTAGGCGGAACAAGCGTTTCCACGACTCTAATTTCATTGATCACCCATTGTCATCTTGAGTGGTTTTTCGGAGTGAAACGGAGAAAAATTGTATCGAAAGGTGAACAAAGAAAAGCAGGTAATGAGGACATATACCGCTTCTACGCAGCTCTCTGTGCAACTCTGTGAAACCTTTGTGTAACACTGTGAAATCTTAGTATACTAACATCTCACCCCTTGGAAATACCATAACTTTGTTTCTATTCGTTACATAATTATGCTTGCCAATCCTTATTTCCTAATCTTGTTTTTTACCTTATTTGGTTGTAAGGACGCCGACAAAACATACCACAAAGCTCTACAAACGAAAATACACACGGTAAGTGCAACAAATAATGTAGTTCCTGATACTTCTCGCAGTGTAATTACGAACTATCTCGCCGCTAAAAAAACCGATAACAAAACCCGAGTAGTACACATTTTGGTGCCGCTTTGCGACAACGAGCATCAAGGAATTGTGCCTGTAAATGCCAACTTAGGCAATGGCCAAAACCTAAACACTAACTTATATTGGGGTGCAGGCTACGGCGTACGAACCTTTTTTAAGAAAAGTGCAGATTGGACCATACTTTCTATAAGCGAAGGACCAAAAACCGCTATTCTGCAACGCTTAATTCTTAAACATAAAACTGAAAATGTTTTGCTAATTGCCGATGCTTATTCAGGAGATAAAATGAAAGAATGCCTAACCGATTTTTGGTTGGAACTGAATGGCATTAAGAATTTCGGTAGAGATTCTAGCTCAGCTTTAATAAATGTAGATTCCGTTGATTTCGTTATTTTTAACGGGCACAATGGATTGATGGACGCATACACCTTACCTCAAATAAATACAGACAAAAGACGAAAAGATGCCGCTGTAATTGCTTGTGTTTCGCATTCTTATTTTACTCCCTTATTTGAAAAAGCAGGTGGATATCCATACGTAATGACCACCAATTTTATGGCACCGGAAGCGTATGTTAGTCACGCAATAATAGAAGCTTGGATAAAAAACAAACCGCCTGCTGAAGCTAGATTAGAAGCTGGAAAAGCCTATAACCAATACCAAAAATGCGGCATAAATGGAGCAACTAAATTATTTACGTATGGATGGTAAAATGAGACTAAAAATAGTATTCTTTTTGTTTGTAATTTCTATCGTATTGACTTCTTGCCATAAAAAAGAAGATGAGCTAAAACTAACCCTAATACAAGAGCAGAATGCATTTTTAAATGAATATCTAGGTGGCAAGTTCTGTCGAATAATGATAAGAATGGAAATTGCTATAGAAGAAGCACAGCCTTTCTTTGATGCCATAAATCCGATTTATGAACTTGAACAAAACGAGGAATTGTTGCCCGACGACAAACTTTGCGAATCAAATTTTAATAAGCTAATTTCTTTGACTAAAAACCAAACACTTTTTGATTCTTTTGACTACTCAAACTTAGATAGTTCTGTAATTCATGAGGGAGAAAATTCTTTTGAAATTAACCAAGCCATCATTTCAAACCTATTTATTAGAAATAAACTAAAACTAATAGAATACGGGGTAACGCAATTGGCTAATCATCACCTCCCAGATCTTAGGGTTAATAGTATCACGCACAACACGAATGGGAAAGAACTACAAATACGTGTCGAGCTAAAATCCAACTCGAAATTTCAAGATACGGTAGCTCTAAAAAATATCGTTCTAAATGTCGTTAAACAAGAGAATGTAGAATGCCATATACAAGAAAATATGCAAATTGTGCATATTCGAATACTAACACCAACAAAAGGAAAACATTCTTTTAATGCTACTCTTAGAACTATTCGCGAACGATTACCTTATGAATTAGCGATACATTATGCTTTTGAAATTTAACATATTTATAGCTGTTCTGCTTTGTGTTAGTTGCACCAAAAGCAACACCATTTTAGACAATTGCCTACTTCAAGCAACCAAGATAATGGAAGACTCGGATGGATACCATAACCAAATTGTAGAAATTCAGATGATTCGAACTGGATCTAGAAAGATCTTACCATACATAAGAAAGCTGAACGAAAAAGACAGCTTGAAGGAATTGTTGGCACAACAATTTGAATCTGAAACCTATAACCATTTTCTAAATTTAGAAGACACATTGTTAGGGTTTAAACGATTTGAAAATTTGAAGCTTCACAAAGAGTTGAAAATATTTCTTAATGATAGCTCAATGGAGCAACTTTACGCAAAAAACAGGCTTTTATACAACCAATATTTACAGCTATATCACTCCAAACTAAAAATATTTTTAATACGGCAAATTGATGGGAGCTTTTGTGGTTTCGAAAAAATACACCTTAAAGCAATTCCCGTAAACGAACAACTAAATACATTAGGAATGGTTATCGAAGAATCATCGCAAAATGTCCATTTATCAAACGTTAAATTAGACGATTTGCCAATTCCAGCAGCTAGTAGAAGCATATCTTCGTCACCAGCCTTTATTCCGTTGCATTATACTTTCAAACCAACGGATAAATTAGATTTAGAAATGTATTGGGCTATGCCAGAAGGTTCTTTTCGAATATTTGGCTTTAAGCAAGAATAACGAAATTAGAAATTGAAAACCTTTTACTCCACAATCGGATTTATAGCCGCTCTAATACTAAATACGTGCGAATACAAGGCTGCACTTTGGTCGCCTATATCGCTAAGGGCGTAATCTATAGTAATGTTTTTCAGCTGTAATCCTACACCTATGTTCGGTTGAAAGGTCCATTTTTGGGTGTAGTCAATTTCGTCTTTTTCTTGCTGAATATTGCCTAAACCACTCCGCAAATAGATAATATCTTTATAACCAGCCTCAATACCTAAATGTGGATCTATACTTATAGCGTTGGTTTGTATAAGTGTGTTTCTTCTTCCGTCTGTGTTTATGTCTGTATTCAGTTCGGTAAGCAAGCTAAAATCGTCCGAAAATTCAAATTTCTTAGCTGCTCCTAGTATAAATTTTGGCAAGGTAAGCTCTAGTGAATTTATGGGTATTTCGTTGCCTGTTTGCGTAAATACGTCTTTTTCAGCATCCGTAAAATTAAAGTTCCACGCATTAAATGTGGTGGTTATATCTCTTCCCATAGCAGCAAAGGTCCAATTATTTTTGCTTTCGTATCGCACTCCTGCATCTA
>Ga0102812_10000978_pt1 | contig 20082 bp, 19 predicted proteins | sample ColrivemetaGS713_FD_79334 | JGI IMG/M metagenome (GOLD analysis project Ga0102812, IMG submission 79334) | Estuarine microbial communities from the Columbia River estuary - Flood tide ETM metaG S.713 | ecosystem: Environmental > Aquatic > Marine > Intertidal zone > Estuary | place: USA...
CGCGACCGAGATCTTCCTGCAACAACACTTCATCATGTCCCGGCAGCTCGGGAGCCATGCGCGTTGCCTGACCTTTGATCAGATCACCCTGATCGGCAGCTGTTACGGCAGCCGGTACTGCGCCAATAAAATGCGCCGGAGCCGAAACAGTATGGGCTGCGGGTGCAGAACCAAACCACCAGACTGCGATAACAATCACCGGGATGCTGCCAGCCAACCAGGACTTCATGGATGCTCCACTCGAATGTAATCCGGCCTCAGACAGCTCAGGGCCAACCGGTTAACCCGTCCATAAACACAAAGGCCCGCCGTAGTTGGCAGGCCTCTGGATTGTTGCAGTGGTGCGTCAGAACCAGCCTTTGACCGTCTTCTCCAAGCGACCAATCACGACCAGTGACTTCAGCTTGAACAGCTCCCAGCTGTCGCCGGACTGCAACTCGGGCTCCCCACAGCGCGGATCAGAGCGTTGCAAAGCACCGGTCATGGCATGGGTGATAGGGATAGGCTCGCAGCCATGGTCTTGCTCGCAGATAAAGTCCCACTTCTCCTTTGCCGGTACATGACAACCGAAGCAGTTCTTGTCGAAAGCATTGTTGACCTCGGCAAAACCACGCTTGTTGATGGTCGAACCACTGGCTGAAACGTCCAGCTGGAAAAACTCCCAGTCACCGGTCACCGGACTGAATCCGGGATCACGCTTGACCATCACCTCAGTCGGCACCAGCTGAACCACCGAGCCTGCCGGGTAGGTCTTACCCTCGGGAGCGTTGGCTACCGCCAGCGTGCCTTCCAGATTGCCGGCCAGGTTGTCCACATAGAAGTGCCGCACCGGGGTCATCTCGCGCATGCAGCGGAAACTGCTTTCGTCGAGCTTGAAGCTGGAGGTGGCTTCGGCCGCTTGCAGTATCCAGGCAGAAGGCATGGCCACCAGCAGACTGCTGAGGAGTACTTGAGTTAAACGGCGGTTGTTCATGGGACGAACTCCTGTCTGATTATTTGAATTATGTTTGGCAGGTTTGGGGGACGGCTGCAGTCTGCCCTCCTCGCCAGCTTGATGCCAGCGCAATCAGTACGGCGTATGCAGTGTGATAAACCGGTAGATTAATCGCCAGCTGCCACCAGCGCGCTGAAATCATCAATCAGATCCTGCGCACGCAGCACGATATGCTGCTTCTGGACCGCCGTGGCGTTGTTGGTCAGCCCCACAATCAAACGCATGACATGCTCGCGGGAACTGTCTACGCGTACCTTGCGCTGCACAGAACGGTCCTTTTCAAAATTCAGAATGTACCCACGCAAACGCAGTTCCAGCTGCGCCTGTGGCGGTTGCTGCGTTACCGAATACTCAATCAACGCGAGCATTTCCTGTTGCCGAATCAACCGTTCGGAATACCAGAACTGCTGATCCACCGGCCATTGCTCATTGGACACGCGCAAGGTTGCCTGTTGTTGCGCATCCAGCGGCCCAAGCCATTGCTCGAACTGCTCGAGCATCCGCTCATAGCGCTGATCGCGTTGCTCGGCGGGTGACCCTGCCAGCTGCTCTTCACGCCACAGGGCATTACTTTCATCCAGCTGCTCACGCAGATAGGCAACCTGTTGCGGGGTCAGGCTGAGCATCAACTGCGAAAGCATGGGAACCGATTTCAGGGCAAGACGCTGCAGCGCATCACGCATGAAGTCATTGGTGTCCTGCAACTGCGCAATCGACAGCGGCTTCTCCAGCATCTGCCGGATTTTACCCAGTTCACGGGCATAAGCCGGCAACTCATTCTGGCGATGCCAGGCAAACAGCTGCTTCAACTCTGCCGATACCTGCTGCTCTTGCCGGGCATTCAGGTCGAGGTAGCCATCCAGATAATAAAGAGTAGCGGTGTCGCCAAGGTTGTAGCCGATCTGTAAATTACTGCAGGCGCCCACCGCCAGCAGCAGACACGCCAGCAGGCAGCGCAAGAATATCTTGCGGGGGGTGCCAGACATTGTCCTCCTCCTTTGCCGATAGCAGTGTGTGCCAGTTTCAGCGGCGCAGAAATCTGCGCCACGCCTGATGACTATTCTGCCCCACAGCACAGGACAGCGCACAAATCGAAAAATCTGCACACACACTTCACGCATTAGTGCTCGTCTAGCATCTTCTGCATCTGGGTACGTACCTGACCCATCAGCTCGGCCATTTGCTCGGGCTTGAAGTCGCCGGCATCGATCGGCGTACCAATCTGAAACTGTACCGGCTGATCGAGTGTGAGCCGGAAGGTGCGTGCCGGCAGTACCCGATGAATGCCGCAGATGGCTACCGGAATAATGATCGCGCCGGTATCCAGCGCCAGATGAAAGCAACCCTTCTTGAATGGCAGCAATACACCGTCTGGAGAGCGCGTACCTTCGGGCGCGGCCCACAGCACAATGCCGTCCTCCATCATCTGTCGGGCTTTTTGCAAGTCGGCAAGTGCCTGCTCGCGGTTATGCCGGTCAATCGAAGGAAACTCGCCGGCCCGCATCGCTGTTCCCAGTAACGGAATACCAAACAGTTCCTTCTTGGCCAGCATGCGAATCGAGCCGGGCATGGCAACGAAACTCACCGGTATGTCGTAGTGACTGGAATGTGTACACAACACCAGGTAACGCCGGCCTTGGACAATCTCCGGAAAGTGGCCGCGCACGCTCAGCTGCATACGAACCAGATACAACAGGCGAGCAGCCCAGGCGCGGGTGTAGTAATCCATCCGCGGCCGATCCAGCTGGCCCATCGTCGAACGCAGAATCACCTTGAGGCTGAACAGCACCGTCAGCAACAGGGTTTCCACTATCACCCCGAGGGTACGGATCAGGGTGGCACTTCGGGCAAGTGGCTGTAGGCTCGACAGCATCATCTCTCTCCTGTGCAAAGCAGTTGCCAAAGTACAACTTTAATGCACCTGCAGCAGTGAAAATCAGGTGCATTGGCCTATATGATGGCCAAAAGTCACAACACCATACAGGACTCCCCCATGCCCATCGCCCAGCTCCTCAATCCGCAACAGCTGGCAGATTTGCAAGCAGATACTGGTCTGGTCATTCTCGACTGTCGCTTTTCCCTTGACGATCCTGCCTACGGGCAGCGTAGCTATAACAGCGGGCATATTCCCGGCGCCCACTACGCAGACCTCAACCGGGATCTCTCCGCCCCGGCGATCAGTGGCGTGACCGGCCGTCATCCATTGCCTGAAATCGATAAGCTGCTCGGCAAGCTGCATCAGTGGGGAATCAGTAACCACTCACACATTGTCCTCTACGACGATGGTCCAGGCGCTTACGCTGCACGCGCCTGGTGGCTGTTGGCCTGGCTGGGCAAGCGTGATGGCGTCTATCTGCTTGATGGCGGGCTGCGGGCATGGCAACAGGCCGGGTTAGCGCTGGACTGCAACAGCCCAACTGCAACTGGGGGCACCTTTGCGGGCGCGCCCGACAACGGCTTGCTGCTTGATGCCAGCGGGCTGCTTGGCCGCCTGGGCAATAGCGATCTGACGTTACTGGATGCCCGCGGCCTACCGCGCTTTCGTGGTGAGGTAGAGCCCATCGATGCCGTTGCCGGGCATATTCCCGGCGCCCAGTGCGCTGCCTTTACCGACAACCTGGACGCTGCAGGTCGCTGGCGCAGCCCGGTTGAACTGCGCCAGCGCTTTCAGGCTTATCTGGGTGAACGCAGTCCTGACTCACTGGTGGCTTACTGCGGTTCCGGAATTACCGCCTGCCATAACCTGTTTGCCCTGTGTCTCGCCGGTTTCGATCTGGCCCCGCTGTATGCCGGCTCGTGGAGCGAATGGATCATCGACCCGCAACGCCCGGTGGCTACTGGCGACTAAGCAGGTAGAAGGCTTGCGACTAAACCAGCACCTGCCGCGTGCTGGCGATGAACTGATGAATCTGACGCTCGTGCTTTGGCGCAATCATCTGCTGTGGGCGACGGCCATTTGGACAAGGCATATTTGGCGTGGTGCCAAACAGCCGGCAAATCAGCGGGCGCTCCTGGTAAACCTCGCAGCCGTTTGGCCCCAGGTGCACACAATTGAGATGTTCCAGCGCAGCAGCATGTTCGGCATCACTCTTGACCGGCAGGCGTGACATCTCTTCTGACGAGGTGGTCACCGGACCACAGCAGTCATGACAACCCGCAACACACTCAAAGCCGGGTATACCTTCACGCAGGCGCATGAGAGTCCCTCGATTACAGCTCATGGATTGCAGACTCCCCGATTAATGGCGTTTATCCTCAACGCCGATGCCAGCGTAGTCCGCCGAAATTCTTTTCACCGCGCAAACGGACCACGAAAAAAATAGCCTGTAGTTTATGCAAGGCTGCGCCGCATTATCGGCACCTTCAACGAAAAGCCTGTTTCTAGTATGCATCTTCTAATTTTGCTCGGTAGCCTAGTCACATGCCTGACAAATGGCTCGCGTTTAATCCATGTCTATCTGAGGTTCACCATGACTAATGCAACTGTTAACAAGCAAGTAAACAACGCTAAAGACATCATCGCTGACGTTAAAGCCTATTCACGTCAAGCGCTGCTGGCCGGTCTGGGCGTTTACGCCACTACTGAACAACAGCGTACAAAAGCTTACAAGCAAGTAGCCAATACCAGCTCGGTAATCTTCAAGGATCTGGTCAAGGCTGGTGAAGGCCTGGAAAAGAAAGGCAAGAAGCTGTTTGAGACCCAGACCAAAACCCTCAACAAGCAGTTCACCACTGCCAAGTCGACTGTTACCAAGCAGATCAACAAGCTGACCAGCGCTGCCAAGAAAACCATCAAGGCAGAAGCCAAGACTGTTGAAAAAGCAGCCGTCAAAGTTCAAGCCAAAGTAGCTAGCAAGGCACCAGTAAAAGCCAAAGCAGCAGTGAAAACCGTTGCCAAAGCTCCAGCCAAAGTAGCTGCTAAAGCAACTGCCGCTGTTAAGGCCGTTCAAGCCTAAGTCGCAGCAACAGAAGAGTGGGTTGAGAACTCAACTCGCTCCGGCGACACCTCAAAACGCCTGATGCATTGCATCGGGCGTTTTGCATTCCATATCCGGTATTTCAATAGCTTTTAGCTTTCAAAAAGCTACCCGCGAAGGGATAGCTTCTTTGGCCAAACGTTTGCAGTCCAATGCAGGCATTGGATCAAATCAAAAAAAACAGCCTACTCAACAATGGACCTGGTCTGTTTGCAAGCGCTGAGCCTTATATCACCTTCTCCATCGAGAAAATGCCTTGTGGAAAGCTGACTGAAACAGTCTCAGCTTGCTTGCCGAGCCAGCATATCCAGCGCCAGCGCTTCTGCTATGCGCACGCCATCAACCCCGGCAGAAAGAATCCCACCGGCATAACCTGCGCCCTCGCCTGCCGGATACAGGCCCTTGATATTCAGGCTTTGCAGATTTTCACCACGGGTAATCCGCAATGGCGATGAGGTACGGGTTTCGATGCCTGTAAGTACGGCATCATGCATGGCAAAACCGCGAATCTTCTTGTCGAACGCCGGCAAGGCTTCACGAACCGCCTCGATGACAAAGTCCGGCAGTGCGCTGGCCAAATCAACCAGATGTACGCCGGGTTTGTAGGAAGGCTCGACGCTGCCAAGACTGGTCGACGGACGACCTGCAATAAAGTCACCGACCAACTGTGCTGGCGCTGCGTAGCTGCTGCCGCCGAGCACATAGGCGTGAGACTCGAGTTGCTCCTGCAACTCGATACCCGCCAGCGGCCCACCAGGGAAGTCCTGTTCCGGCGTGATACCGACCACTATGCCGGCGTTGGCATTGCGCTCATTGCGCGAGTATTGGCTCATGCCGTTGGTAACCACGCGATGCGGTTCGGAAGTAGCCGCCACCACGGTGCCGCCTGGGCACATGCAAAAGCTGTAGACCGCCCTGCCATTCCTGGCGTGATGCACCAGCTTGTAATCGGCCGCACCTATCTTGGGGTGGCCGGCAAACGCACCCAGGCGCGCCTTGTCAATCATCGACTGTGGATGCTCGATCCGGAAACCGATCGAAAACGGCTTGGCCTCCATATACACGCCACGCGCATGCAACATGCGGAAGGTTTCCCGAGCGCTGTGCCCAAGGGCCAGCACCACATGCCGGCTATGCAGCTGCTCACCACTCGCCAGTTCAACGCCTTGTAACTGATCACCGTCGAGCAGCAGATCGGTTACTTTTTGCTCGAACCGGACTTCACCACCGAGGGCTTCAATCTGATGGCGCATGTGCTCAACCACACCGGTCAGGCGGAAGGTGCCAATATGCGGTTTGTTGACGTAGAGAATCTCTTCCGGCGAGCCGGCTTTGACGAACTCGTGCAACACCTTGCGCCCCAGATGCTTGGGATCTTTGATCTGGCTATAGAGTTTGCCGTCGGAAAAGGTCCCTGCCCCACCCTCGCCAAACTGCACATTGGATTCAGGATTAAGCACGCTTTTACGCCACAATCCCCAGGTGTCTTTGGTCCGCTCCCGGACGGATTTGCCGCGCTCAAGGATGATCGGCCTGAAGCCCATCTGGGCCAGCAATAAACCGGCAAAAATACCGCAGGGACCAAAGCCCACAACTATCGGCCGCTCGCGCAATCCTGCGGGCGCCTGAGCAACGGGTATGTAACGGGTATCCGGGGCCAGAGCCAGATGGCGATCATCAGAAAACTTCGCCAACAACGCGGTCTCATCACGCACAGTGAAATCTATGGTGTAGATAAAGCACAGTTCAGCTGATTTTTTTCGTGCATCGTAGCTGCGCTTGAACAGCGTGAAGTCGAGCAACTCTTCAGCAGCAATTGCCAAACGCGCTAAAAGCGCCGGGAGCAGCTCATCCTCGGCGTGATCGATCGGTAACTTGAACTCGGTAATACGTAGCATGGCAGTCATCTTGCGTAAGGCCGGAGGCAACCCGGCAGGGCTCAGCGAAGTTACATTATATGCTCGGGCTGCGGCTCCCGGGATTAAACCTCACCGGCTCATCAGGTCTCGAGCAGATCGAATCGTCACAGCCATAGCTACATATCCGGAGCTTGAAACTCCGGGTGGAATTATCCGTTTATTTTGCTGGGCCAGACGCGAGCAACTTGATACTCAAGACTGACAGTCTTGGCTCCCGAGCGGGCTCAAGGCAATGCTGGACTGGCCAAGGCCTTTTCTAACGCGGCAGTCAGTTCTTCTGCATCCGGCGTGGTCATACTTGGAAAGCTCTCAACCAGATTGCCCTGACGATCCACCACGTATTTGAAGAAGTTCCAGCGCGGCTGGCCACCTGCTGCATTGAGTTTCTGGAACAGAGGGATTGCCTGATCGCCGGTAACCACCTGTGGCGTGCTCATCATGAACGTCACCCCATAGTTGCCGTAGCAAATCTTGGCGGTCTCGGCCATGTCGGCGTCTTCCTGCTTGAAATCATCTGACGGCACGCCAAGTACGACCAGTCCCTGATCCTTGTAACGCTGGTACAGCGCCTCGAGCCCCTTGAACTGGGGCGTAAAGCCGCAATGGCTGGCGGTATTGACGATCAATAGCGGTTTGCCGGCGTACTCTGCACACAGATCGATCATGTCCTTTGAGCGCAACTTCGGTAGCTCGCCCTGATCCTTGAGCAATGGCGGGCACTCGGCGGCCCATAAGGGGGTAGCACAAGCAAGCAAGAGCAAGGATGCGATCAGACTTTTTACTGTCACGGGATATCTCCATTAGATTTAGACAATCTGGCGCAGCTTAACAATAGATGAGAATCCGGCAGCTCAGGATTGGTGTCTGCCAGCTGCCAACGGCCTTGAGCTGCAAATCCACGTGAGCCGGCGCTCCCTGTGTGAGCACAGCATAATGCCGGTCACTGATATACAGCAGCTTGCCATCAACCTCGATACGAGCCTGTACTGCATAGGTGAATTTTTCCTGAATCCGGGCAGGGTCATAGCCTGAAACGTTCTGTCTGGCAGCGTCAGAATACTCACACACGACTCCCAAAAAATGAACGCCCTTTACTGCAGCCAGGCCTGATAATAGCCAGAAGAATATTGGCCACTAGCGGATATCACCACAGAAAATAGTCTGGTTACCGTCTGCCGGGCTGGTACCCACGGTCAAGGCATAGCTGCCAGCAGACCGGCAGTCAGCAGTGTGGTTATCAATAAACCAGTATTCATCCTGCTCTGCCGGATAGTTGATTTGACACTTAAGGTTTCTGGGAATATGTCGCTAGCGCTCAATCAGCAGGACTTGCAGGCACTTCGCCGACAAGTGTTTCGGCGGGCATGAAGGCCTTCTTGTAGCCATTGCGCGCTTTGCGCAGAGTTGGAAAGTTCAATCCTTCGCGTTGAAAATGCAGGCCTTCATATTGAATTTCGCTGCGCCGACCAGCACTGACGAAGCGCACCCCTCGCGACTGCAACTCGTCCTGCACATCCATCAATGCATCAAGTCCGGTAAGGTCTAATTGTGTCAGTGGTATCAGGTCCAGCACGAACCAGCGCAGTGCATCACCTTGCTGATTGGCAGCGGCCAACGCCTCACGCTTGAAATAGCCTGCGTTGAAGAAAACCAGTGGTCCGTTGAAACGGAACATCACCAGCCCGACCTCCTCCACTGCATCGGCATGTCGATCCATCGAGTGAAATCCCGACGTTCCCTCGATCGTACCCAGGACCTCGGCGCGCGGTCTTGCCGTGAGTTGGACAAAGCGCACTATGGCAAGAAATACCACAAACAGGATCGCCTGCAAGGCACCAACCCAGATCACGCCTATAGTGGCAACCATCGCTAACGCGAATTCGCGCTTGTCGACGGCCCAGAAGTGTTTTGGCGAGTCGACATCCAGCAGGGATAGTGCCGCCATGATCAACACCGCCCCCAGGGCTGCAACCGGCACAAACTGCAAAGCTTCGGCAAAGAAGATCAACACCAGAGCCACCGCCGCCGCCGCAAACAGTCCGGTGACCCTGGTACGACCGCCTGCCGAGTCACTCATTGCCGTGCGTGAATCCGCTCCGGAAATGGCAAAACCCTGGGAAAGTGCGGAAGCGATATTAGCCACGCCCAGTGCTGCAAACTCGCGATCCACGTCGATGTCGTACTTGTTTTTCGCGGCAAAGCTGCGGGCCGTCAGCATGGCGCTGGAGAAGCTGATCAGGGCGATACCGGCTGCCGCTGCCAGTAATGACTCGAGATTTGCCCCAAGCACTTCGAGTGATTTCTCGGGCAAGCCAAATGCTGGCAACCCGGCCGGCACTTCACTTAACGTGACAACGCCGTAACTGCCGAGATCGAACAAAGCAACTACTAGACCCGTGATAATCATGGCAATCAATGCAGCGGGCAGACGCTTGATATAGCGTGGTGCGCGAAACAACACGACAAAGGCAAGCACGCTGATCGCAATGGTCAGAAGGTGTGCCTCGCCAAGTTTGTTGAACAGTTCAAGGGTTGCTGGTATCACACCGCGTTTTTCGGTAGTAAATCCAAAAAGCTTGCCCCACTGGCTCAAGGCAATGCTGATGGCAACGCCGTTAAGGAAGCCGACCAGAATTGGCCGCGAAAGAAAATCCGCCATCGCGCCTAATTTGAGAAAACTGGCGAGGATGCAGAATACTCCGGCAATCAATGCCAGCCACATGGACAAGGCGATATAGGCTTCAGGATCACCGGCAGCCATAGGCGCAACGGTAAGCGCCACTAGCGCGCAAGTGGCTGCATCCGGCCCGAGAATGAGTTGGCGGGAGGTACCCAGCAGAAAGTAAACCAATAGCGGCAGGATGCTCGAGTAAAGCCCTACCTCTGCAGAAAAACCTGCCAACTGTGCATAAGCAACACCTACCGGGAGGGCAACAGCCGCCACCGCAAGCCCAGCAGCCAGATCATGCGGTAAGTCTGCGCGCCGGTAGCGCATCAGGTCACCCAAACCCGGCAGAAACCGTTCAAGCAATACTATGTCGGATATTTTCATTAGCTAACCTGTCGGTTTCCAGCAGTTCAAACAGCGTGCAAGCAACACTGCCGCCCACCTTTGTAACACTGCAAGCCTGTGCTTTATCCTGATACTTTAGATTGCTGCAAATTCTCCAGCCAGCGGCCTAGCAAGGGTTCAATACTTTCGAGTGGCTGATAACCATTGGTCAACAGCGCCGTCATACCTGCATTCTGGGCCAGCAGAGTGGGAAACCCGGCAATACCAAGCCCCTGTACCCAGCTGAAGTCGCTCTGGGTTGCCGTATGGCTTTCATGACCATCGAAGGCATCGGCAAACTCCAGCTCCGCCAGACCAGCCATACCGGCAAGCCGCCGTAATTCACTAGCCTTACTGACATCCCGTCCTTCGCAATAGAAGGCCTGCTGTATCAACTCTGCCAGATGCAAGCTGCCGGCAGGGTCAAGCTGGCGCGCTGCAACCAGTGCACGACAGGCCGGCTCGGTGTCATAGATCAACCCTTCAGGTAGGCCGCGGTCAAAATCAAATGATTGCCCGGTACTGTCGCTGACCTGCTGCCAGTGACTGAAAATCTGCTGACGCGCAGGCTCATCCAGTACCTCACGATGGCGACGCAAGCCTCCCACCACCAGATGCAGGTCTACTCCGGCTGTGCTCGCCTGAGCAGTCAGCGCCTTGACCACCGGGGCAAAGCCCCAGCACCAGGAACACATCGGATCCATCACATACAGCAAACGTGCGCTCATCGACAAAAACTCCGTGCAAGCTGGATTGCTACCATGCAGGCGACTCAATTGTGGATCAAGGTTTACTCGTCATAGCGCCGTCCCAATGGGTACGGCTGATTACGTGCCTTTGCCAGGTCAATCTGTTTCTGCCGCTCAAGGGCCCGGGCCCGGGTCTTCTCGCTCAGGGTATTCCAGCAGTGCGGGCAACTGATGCCAGAAGCATAGTGCTCGGAAAGCCGGTCAGCCTGAGAGATTGGCGTGCGACAGGCATGGCACTGGTCAAAGTCTCCTTCGCTCAGATCATGCCGCACAGTCACGCGGTTATCGAACACGAAGCAGTCACCCTGCCAGCGAGTCTGCTCCTGTGGCACTTCTTCCAGATACTTGAGAATGCCACCCTTGAGGTGAAATACCTCGGCAAAGCCTTCGCCAAGCATGTAACTGGAGGCTTTCTCGCACCTAATGCCGCCGGTGCAGAACATGGCTACCTTCTTGTGCTTCTGCGGATCGAAATGGGCTTTGATGTACTCGGGAAACTCGCGAAACGAAGTGGTCTTGGGATCGATAGCGCCGGCAAAGGTGCCGATCCCCACCTCGTAGTCGTTGCGGGTGTCGATCAGCAGCACTTCCGGGTCGTCGATCAGTGCATTCCAGTCCTGTGGTTCGACATAGGTGCCGACCTGCAGATTCGGGTTTACGCCCGGCACGCCGAGGGTGACGATTTCCTTCTTCAGCTTGACCTTGCTGCGGTAGAACGGTTGCTCATCACAATAGGATTCCTTGTGATCAACATCGGCCAGCCGCGAATCTGTCTGGAACCAGGAAAACAGGGCATCAATCGCTGTGCGACTACCTGAAACGGTGCCGTTGATGCCTTCTTCGGCCAGCAGCAATGTGCCCTTGATGTCGTTGTCCAACATGACCTGCAGCAATGGCTCGCGCAGCTCGGTGTAATCGGTAAGCGTGACGAACTTGTACAGCGCCGCCACTACTATTTTGTCACTCATAAGTGCCTCCAGTGGTCACCATCGCAAATGGCGGACCGGGGGATTAAACAATTGCGCCGGCAAGTGCCGGCGCAATGTGCAGAGCAAAGCAGACTCCGGGACTATGCCTGGTCGTGCTTGCCACCACCACGGCAAGTCGGAGAAGCCGGGGCCATGCCCTGCTCGGCCCACTCGTCCGCAGTGTACGTATGCAAAGCAAGCGCATGCACCTGCCCCATCAGTTCCCCCAGCGCGGCATAGACGCGCTGGTGGCGTTTGACCGCATTCAACCCGGCAAACTGCGGGCTGACCACCACTGCCTTGAAGTGGGTTTCCAGCCCGCGACTATGCATATGACTTTCGTCCTGCACGTCGATGAAGGTTACCTGCATGGCCTCAAGGGCCTGGCTGATGCGCTTTTGCATACTCATGCTGATTACTTCTTCGGCGTCAGTTCTTTGGTCATCTGCTCAAGCAGTTGATTGATCTGCGGTACCACCGGCTCCAGCTTGGCCTGAGTCATTTTCATCGACTCGGCAAACAGCGCTGGCATTTGCTTGAGCACTTTCTGCCCCAGCGCAGACTTGTAGAAAGCAATCAGCTCGTTGAGCTCTGCTTCGGTAAAGCCATTGGTGTACAGACTGACCATTGCTGGCTCGATCTGGTTCCAGCCAACTACCTTGTCCAGAGTGGTCTTGGCCTTGGCCTGATAGCTCTCGAGCACAGCTTTCTTGTTTTCCGGCGCTTGGGTTTCGACAAAACGCTGGGCAAACATCTGGTCTACCTGGCCATACCAGGGGCCGGCAATCTGATTGGCATTCACCAGCTTGAGCAACTGTTTGGCTGCTGCAGCGTGGCTGGCAGCGTCAGCCATGACCTGGGTGCTGATCAGCGTCAGCAAAAGCGCAGCAAAAAAAGCACGAACGTTGAGCATGATTGATCCTTGATGGGTAATGGGCTCCGAGCCTTCCGGAGGACGCCCATTCTGCGCCCTCCGCGCCTGCGGCTCAAGCCGCAGCGACAACCTGCACACGCAAACCGCTTTGCCGGCAAAGGCCTAGACTCAGGGAAAGCCCGCGACTGGAGAGCAAGCATGAGCCGGATCGAAACTGACACGCTAGGCGCCGTGGAGGTAGCAGACAATGCCTGCTGGGGCGCACAGACCCAGCGCTCGCTGATCAACTTTGCCATTGGCCAGCAGCGCATGCCTTTGGCGGTAATACAGGCACTGGCGCTGATCAAGAAGGCTGCAGCGCGAGTCAACAGCCGCTCTGGCCACTTGCCGCCACAAATCGCACAACTGATCGAACAGGTTGCCGATGAAGTACTGGCAGGCGTGCATGACCAGCAGTTTCCGCTCAGCGTCTGGCAAACCGGCAGCGGCACCCAGAGCAACATGAACGTCAACGAGGTGATCGCCGGCCGTGCCAACGAACTGGCCGGCGCCGGCCGTGGCGGCAAAAGCCCGGTGCACCCGAATGATCACGTCAATCTGGCACAAAGCTCCAACGACAGTTTTCCCAGCGCCATGCATATAGCGACAGCCAAGGCTGTCGCTAACAACCTGCTGCCGGCCGTAGGAAACTTGCGCAATGCCCTGGAGTTGCTGGCAGCAGAGCATGCAGGGTTGATCAAAATCGGCCGTACCCACCTGATGGATGCCACGCCGATCACCTTTGGTCAGGAGCTGTCAGCCTTCGTGGCTCAACTGCAACTATCTGAAGATGCATTGCAGCACGCACAGCAAGGGGTTCTGCAACTGGCGCAAGGCGGAACTGCCGTGGGCACCGGGCTCAATGCACCGGCAGGATTTGCCGAGGCCATGGCGGCTGAAATCACCGTTCTCAGCAGTATGCCTTTCTCTTCGGCACCCAATAAATTTGCCGCACTGGCCGGCCATGAGCCACTGGTGCTGCTTTCCGGGGTACTGAAAACCTTGGCCTGCACCCTGATGAAGCTGGCCAATGACCTGCGGCTGCTGGCCTCCGGGCCGCGCACGGGCTTTGCCGAGGTGCGCTTGCCCGCTAACGAGCCAGGCAGTTCGATCATGCCCGGCAAGATCAATCCTACCCAGTGCGAAGCCTTGTCGATGCTCGCTTGCCAGGTCATGGGCAATGACATGACCATCAGCATCGCCGCCAGCCAAGGCCACCTGCAACTGAACGTATTCAAGCCGGTGATCGTGTTCAACCTGCTGCAGTCCATCGAACTACTGAGCGATGGCTGCAACAATTTCCAGCAGCACTGTCTGGCTGGCTTGCAGCCTGAACGCCAGCGCATGGCCGAGAATCTGCAGCGCAGCCTGATGCTGGTAACCGCGCTGGCCACCCATATAGGCTATGACCAGGCCGCACAGATCGCCAAAATAGCCTATAGCGACAACCTGTCATTACGTGAAGCCGCATTGAAACTGGGCACGGTAACGGCACAGCAGTTCGATCATTGGGTAGTTGCAGGCGAGATGCTTGGACCAAACCGATCAAGCTGACTCAAAACACCCTGTACATTGCAGAAAGCCTGGCTGCCCAAGCGACAGACGGCCCCTATACCTGTACTGAAGGCATTTGACGGTGGCCCAGTGCCCTATACTGCCGACATAGCTCACCAAACCCCCGAGTAGCAGCATGTCCACAGCCACCCATAAAGCCTTCAATTCGTTTGCCCAGTTCTACCCCTATTACTTGCAGGAACACAGCAATGCCACCTGCCGGCGCCTGCACTATGATCGGTAGCAACCTGCTGGGAGACTGGGTGATGCAGAAAGATGCACTCACCAGACGCATTCGCTTCTGAACTGCCCGTTTGACGAATGCATTTGGCGCACCGGCGAGGGTTGGATATGATCCGTTCTTGTCTCATTAACGCCTTGTAGTTCAAGGCGATCTCTCCCAAGGATGCAGCAGTTATCCATGACAAACAGCGCTTTCTCACTGACTGATCCGGCAAGAAACTACCTGCTGCGCGAATACTATTCACGCATCCTTGCGTATCTCGCCGCCGCTGCAGCCATCGCTGCCGGCACCTACATGAAGCACTTCAGCTACGACATTATCTGGATGGTGCCCTACGCGCTGATCTACCCCCATCTGGCGCACCTGCTCAGCAAGCGTTTCAGCCGCGAAAGTCCTCGAAAACTGTGGCTGAGCCTGCTGATGCTTGATGCCCTGAATGCCGGAATCGCAATTGGCTTGCTCGACTACCCGGCAGTACCAGGCCTGATGCTGCTGATGACATTGAGCTTTATCAGCATGATTCTGGGTGGCATACGCTCCATGGCGATCGTTTTGCTGATCAGTAGCATCACTGCAATTGTGATCGGACTGGCCGCAGGAAGTCCGCTGCGACTCCAGACACCGGTAGTCGTGTCTGTGGTCAGCGTCTTCTTTTCAGCTTCATTTATGTGCCTGATCGCCTTCTTCATTTACAAACAGGGCCTGCATCTGGGCACCGCCCGCACCGAACTAAAGCATGAACAAGAGAAAGCTGCCCGACTGGCACGTAATCTGGCCAAGTACCTCTCACCACAGGTATGGGAAACGATCTTCAGCGGCAAAAAAACCGTGCGCCTGGAAACCCAGCGCAAAAAGCTGACCGTGTTCTTTTCCGACATCCGCGGCTTTACCGAACTGACCGAAGAGATGGAAGCCGAGGCACTGACCGAGCTGCTTAACAATTACCTGAATGAAATGTCGAAAATTGCCCTGAAATTCGGCGGCACCATCGACAAGTTCATCGGTGACAGCGTCATGGTGTTCTTTGGCGACCCCAACACCCTGGGTGCGAAGAAAGATGCCGTGGCTGCCGTTTCCATGGCCATTGCCATGCGCAAACACATGAAGGTCCTGCGCCAGCAATGGCGGGCGCGAGGCATCACCAAGCCTTTGGAAATCCGCATGGGTATCAATACTGGCTTTTGCACTGTGGGCAACTTTGGCGCCGATACGCGCATGGATTACACCATCATCGGTCGCGAAGTTAATCTGGCCAGCCGTCTTGAAAGTAGCGCAGAGGCCGGCGAGATTCTGATTTCCCACGAAACCTACTCTCTGACCAAAGACGTGATCATGTGCCGCGACAAGGGCCAGGCGACGGTTAAAGGCTTTACCCGGCCGGTGCAGGTGTACCAGATCGTCGATTTCCGCCGCGACCTGGGAGCCTCCTCAAGTTATCTCGAACATGAACTGCCTGGCTTCTCCATGTATCTGGACACCAACAGCATCCAGAACTTTGACAAGCAAAAAGTGATTGAGGCGCTTGGCCAGGCCGCCGAGAAGCTGCGTGACAAGATCATCCGCTAGGGCCTGTCGTTGTGCCCAAGATCGCGCAGCGGATCAATCAGGTCACGCACCCGCTGTTTGAGCTCTTTGGCTTCGGGAAACCCGCCATCCGTCTTACGCTCCCAGATCTGCCGGCCATTGCAGGTGATGCTGAAAACACCGCCGGTTTCCGGTAACAGCGCTACCCGTTCAAGATCCTCTGCGAAGCTGCTGAGCAACTCCTGAGCCAGCCACGCTGCTCTCAACAGCCACTGACATTGCGTGCAGTAGCGTATTTCAATGACGGCCTTGTGCTGCATATGGCTACCCTCTGCGCAGGCTGTATTTCGCCCAAACAACAACGCCGCCAGAGCTACCGGGCGGCGTTGAATGCAATCGATAAAAACTCAGGCAATGCGCGAAAGAATCTCGCGGGCCTGCTTCTTCTGCTTGTCATCGCCTTCGCTGATCAGTTGATTGAGAATATTGCAGGCACTCTGCAAATCACCCTGATCGATGTAGGCCAATGCCATGTTCAAGCGGGATATGCTCTGCGGGTTGCCTGCCAGATGATCCAGACTGCTCAGTGAACTGCGCTTTTCTCCTGCTGCGCTCTCAAACGAGCTGCTGCCTAGCAACTCGTCAGCAGGCTTGTTTCGGATATGGGAGTTGGCAAACGGGGAGGATACTTGAGCGCCTCCATCTGCAGGAATATCCATGACTTCCGGCAACTCCAGGTTGTCACTTACTGGCAAATCCTCTTTGCCTGCCCAGGACTTGACCGGCTCCGGCTGGTCAAACGGACTGGATAGGCTCCAATCCGCATCAAGCTCCAGACTGTCCAGACTCGAAAGGGAGTCATTAGGCACATTGCGCACCGATTCTGGCGCGAGCAGCTCATCCAGCTCCAGCACCGCATCGCCCAGCGGATCAGCCTCGGACTGACCCTCGGAAAAGTCCGGATGCGCACTTTTGATACGTTCAAGCTGAATCAGATCCCCGCCATTGGCTATCAGTTGCTGCTCATGCCGGGTAAAACCTTCGCCATCGCCCAGCTTGGCCAGCAACTGGAGCAAACGCAAACGCACGTCATTACGACCTGGCTCTTGCGCGAGGCTACGTTCCATGACTTCCCGCGCTTCATCCAGACGGCCGTAGGCAATGTATATATTGGCTCCATCCAGCGCATCCGGCTCAGCCACTACTGCGGCCGTTCTCTCAACCGATGTATGCTTTTCTGCCGCAAACGGATCAGCAACAGAATGGCTCAGCGGCTCAGCCTGCACAGCAACCTTAAGGCGCGCAGGCGGTGGGGTCAGTGATGGCTGGAGTCGCTGATAGTCCGAGAATGTCTGCTCGGGTTCCGGATCAGGCTGTTCACGCCGGCGCCACCAGAAAATACCGCCCATGATCGCCGCCAGCACGCCGCCTCCGGCTAGACCGAAAAGCCAGCCAGAAAGCCACTCCGAAGACGCTTCACCTGTATTGCCAAGCGCAGTGGCTGTCTCGCTCGCCATGACCACAGTGGACTGCGGTTGCTGCTGTAACTGTGCTTCTAATGAGGCTACCTGCTGATCCTTACTCGCGATCTGCAGACGCAAACTGGTGAGCTGACTCTGCAAATCATTCATCTGCTGCTGCAGTTGCAAGCTTTGCAAATCCTGAGCTGCCAACACTTCATCCAGTTGCTGCCGGACAGCAGCAACCTCTTCCGGCCTAGCCGCAACCGGTGCCGGAGCCACTACAGGGGCTGGTACAGAAGATGACAACTGATCCACGCTCGCAGGCTGTGCAGTCACTAAATCAGCACTGACAGCGGGATTGGCCCGATCGGGAAGTAACAAAGTTGCCCCGGAAATCAGACGGTCTATGTTCCCACCCACAAATGCCTGTGGGTTCAAGGCGTGAATATCTGCCATCAGATCCGGCAAGGCTAGCTGGCTGCCTGCGGCTTGCAGACCCCTGGCAATCTTCCACAGGCTGTCGCCACGGGCAACCGTGTAGGTATTGCCCTGACTGACGGCTGGAAGCGTGCTGACCTTTGGCAACGTCATGCTCGGCGCAGATGGCGCAACAGCACGCTGAAAGCCGGCCGCCTGCGGACGATTGGCCAAGGTTTCTGGCGGATCAATCAACAAGGTGTATTCACGCAGCAAACGACCAGTGGGACGCGCCACTTCAACCACAAAGTTGAGGTACGGCTCTCTTACCGGCTTTCTCGAGACCACCCGGATGACGCTTTTGTTGCCGCGCAACAGTGCGGTGAAACGCAGATCATCCAGAAAAGAAGTGCGGTCGACCCCGGCGCGCATGAATACATCAGCAGGCGCCAGGGCAATGCGCATTTCGCTTTCAGTCAGATCACCCACTTCGAGCAGCTCGATTTCAGCCTCAAGTGGCTGATTGAGACCCGAATTGATGGTGATATCACCCAGACCGATAGCCGGCACCATTCCTGAATAAAGAACGGAACCCGAAGCGATGGAGAGGATAAGTTTGCGAACTTGAGCCATGTTGCCTCCGGATTATCCAGCCTGACACTGCCAGACAAACACTTTTATTGCACCTTCGCCTGATTTCCATGGCCTGCGACGCGGGCAGAACACTGCCTGCCTCTGAATCGGTTAACGAATTTCACTCCTGTCCTTATAGGATAATCCTTTACGAGCCAAATGTACTGCACGCTTTAACGGTGAAATACCGGCTAGCAGTCAAATCGTCAATCAATTGACGATCAAGGTCGCCTTTCCCATTGCACTACCCGATTCCTGCCACTGGCCTTGGCCTGATACAGGGCTTTATCCGCACGTTCGTACAACATGGACATAGGCTTGGCCACTTCAGGACTGACACAGGCCAGGCCAACTGAAACGCTCAACACTGCAGCGGTGGTCGAGCGCGCATGGTCAATACCCAACGCCAGTACTGCAGTGCGCATCGCATCAGCATGCGTCAGTGCCTGCGCCTCATTCATGCCATAGAGCAGCACGGCAAACTCTTCGCCGCCCATCCGCACTGCAATATCCAGTGGCCTGCGGGCTGTGTTGCCGATTACCTGCCCCAGCTTCCTGAGCGCAATATCCCCCGCCTGATGGCCATAGCAATCATTGAATGCCTTGAAATGATCCACATCGCAGAGCAACAGAGCCAACTCTGAGTTCTCACGCTGTGCCTGGCGCCAAAGCTTCTCGAACTTTCGATTGAAGCTGCGGCGGTTATGCAAGCCGGTAAGACTGTCGTGATCAGCCAGCTCGCGCATCAGGTGATGGTTGAGAAAGTGCTCGCGGGACTTGTACTCGAGCAGGTAAGAGCCCATCGCGCCAACCAGATTTCCAGACATCAGAAAAAGCAGGTTCTGAACCAGCACTGCCGGCGGGTAACCCGCCCAGATATCAAGTAATGCGTAAAATACGACCAGCAAAAGGGACACTGACAGCGCCTGGCCCAGGCGCAAACCGGTCAGAAAATAGATCGAGAAAATGATCAGAAGCAGCCCTTCATAGGGGTATTCCTGATCCGCAGAATGACCTATGGCCACTATGACAGCGGCACCACCGCCAAGCACCAGCAGCAAACCTATGACTATCCGGTCCACCTTGCGCTCATCCTTGAGCTGTTGCAGCGGCCGCACCATCGAAATCAGAATGCCCAGACTGAGCATCCTCACCAGCAGCATCCACCAGCGTTCGCCTGATTGCGCCCAAAGCTGGTCTGCCACGGCAAACAACAGCCACATGGCAATAGCGAAGTACAGGTACCACAAGCGCAGATGGTAGTTTTGCCGCTGGCTGAACTGACGAAACTCTGCCTCCAGTGGTTTCTCGAAGCGCAACAGGGCGAAGCCCCTGGCCAGCTGCGCGGCATAAGGACTGGAGCTTACTTCTTCAAGCCAGGCGTTGATTTCAGCCACCGATCCTCCAACAGCATCGGATGCAGCGCTTACAAACCCGCGCCAAGTCTTCCATCAGGCAATTGCGCCAGATCATTGACTCGCCTCGAATTCGACTTGCAATGCCGCCCTGACACACTGCAGCACACCTTCATTGACCTGGCCAGTAAAGCTCCCGGCAACCGATGCAGCACTCGGCAACTGCCCTTCCCCGTCGAGAAAGACATCCTGGATTTCACCCAGCAGATCTTCCGGAAGGTCCAGCGCCTGTTCCAGCGACAATTGCTGACCGGCAATAG
>Ga0102812_10000980_pt1 | contig 20072 bp, 17 predicted proteins | sample ColrivemetaGS713_FD_79334 | JGI IMG/M metagenome (GOLD analysis project Ga0102812, IMG submission 79334) | Estuarine microbial communities from the Columbia River estuary - Flood tide ETM metaG S.713 | ecosystem: Environmental > Aquatic > Marine > Intertidal zone > Estuary | place: USA...
TGAATGGTACCCCTGACGCCGGCGATCTGTTTGCCGCGGTAGAAAGTGAAAAGCGGGCCCGCGAGGTGGCGTACTTCCGTGCCGAGAAGACCCGCGACAGCAAGATTCAGCGCCAGCAGGCCGCCAAGCTCGACAATATGTTTGAGACCATGACCGCGGGCGAGAAAAAGACGCTCAACGTGGTGGTGAAGGCCGATGTGCGAGGCTCACTTGAAGCTATCCAGGGCGCTTTGATGGATCTGGGTAACGAGGAAGTCCAGGTCAACATCGTGACCGGCGGGGTAGGTGGTATCACCGAAACCGACGTGACCCTGGCGATGACCTCGGGCGCCGTGGTGTTTGGCTTCAATGTGCGGGCGGATAACGCTGCGCGCAGGCTGGTCGAGCAGGAAGGTGTCGACCTGCGCTACTACAACGTGATTTATGACCTGATTGACGACGTGAAACTGGCATTGACCGGCATGCTGGCGCCAGAGCTGCGCGAGGAAATCGTTGGCATTGCCGAGGTGCGCGAAGTATTCCGTTCGCCGAAGTATGGCCAGATCGCCGGCTGTATGGTGATCGAAGGTACCGTGTATCGCGCCAAACCGATTCGCGTACTGCGCGATAACGTGGTGATTTACCAGGGTGAGCTGGAATCACTGCGTCGTTTCAAGGACGAGGCCAGCGAAGTGCGCAACGGCGTCGAGTGCGGTATCGGTGTGAAGAATTACACTGACGTGAAAGTCGGCGACCAGATCGAAGTATTTGAAGTCAAGGAGATTGCCCGCTCCTTGTAAGCGGCAATGCCATGGCCAAGGAATACAGTCGTACCCAGCGCGTCGCGGATTACCTGCAGCGCGAGCTGGCGGTCCTGATCCAGCAGGAGTTGCGGGATCCACGTATTGGTATGGTCAGCATTACCGGCGTTAACGTGAGCCGTGACCTGGGGCACGCGAAGATTTACTTTACCGTGCTGGGCAGTGATTCCGGTGAGGACGCCAGTGAGTCCAGTGAGGCCCTCAACAAGGCCGCGGGCTTCCTGCGCAGCCAGTTGTCCAAAGACAGCAGCATGCGCAGTGTGCCCCAGTTGCGGTTTTATTTTGACAGCAGCGTGGGCCGGGGTCGCGATCTGGAAGACCTGATTCGCAAGGCCGCAGAGGCTGACCGTGCGCTGGGCCTGCGTGAAGATGATGGCTCCGATGATAGCGGAAAGGGCAGCTAGGGATGGCCAGAGTGCGCCGCGGTCGTCCGATCGACGGTATTCTGGTGCTGGACAAGCCTCCCGGGATGAGCTCGAACCAGGCCCTGCAGCGTGCCAAGTGGCTTTACGGGGCTGCCAAGGCTGGCCATACCGGTAGCCTGGACCCATTGGCAACCGGGGTATTACCCCTGTGCTTCGGGGAGGCGACCAAGTTTTCCCAGTACCTGCTGGATGCCGACAAGGCCTATACCAGTACCTTTGTACTGGGTGTGGCGACTGCCAGTGGAGATGCCGAGGGTGAAATCCTGGCTACCCGGGACGCCTCGGCAGTTTCCGAACAGGATGTGGCTGCGGCGCTGGACGCCTTCAGGGGGGAGATAGAGCAGGTCCCCTCGATGTTCTCGGCGATCAAGCATGAGGGCCAGCCGCTGTACAAATTGGCGCGCAAGGGTCTGGAAGTGGAACGTAAAGTGCGGCGGGTGGTCATAAAAAGGCTCGAGCTGCTGGCGTTTCGACCCGGTGAGGGCCCCCAGGGGCACCCGGAAGTGGATATTGAGCTGGAGTGCAGCAAGGGTACCTATGTGCGCTCGATTGCCGAGGACCTGGGCAAGGCGCTGGCCTGCGGCGCCCATGTGGCGCAGCTGCGCCGCACCATGGCCGGGCCCTTTGGTATTGGCCAGTGCGTGACCCTGGCGACGCTGGAGGCTCTGAAGGAGAACAACGCGGTGGCGGATATGGATGCATTATTGCTCCCTGCCGACACCGCAGTGAACAGCCTGCCCCTGGTCAGCCTGAGCGAATCCGGCGGTTTTTACATCCGCCAGGGCCAGCCGGTACAGGTGCCAAATGCGCCCTGTAATGGTATGGTGCGCGTCGCTCTGGAGACCGGTGAGTTTCTGGGTATTGGAGAAATATTGGACGACGGGCGCGTAGCGCCGCGTCGACTGATCGTCACCGGTAGGTGACACGAACCTGTCTGTAAATCTGCACGGACAGGCTCTTATTTAAACGAAGGGTGGCAACCACGCCACCTGAGGCAGATTAACGAAGAGGAAATGAACAATGGCTTTGAATGCTGAACGTAAAGCAGAAATTGTAAAAGAGTACCAAACAGGCCAGGGTGATACTGGCTCCCCGGAAGTACAGGTAGCGCTGCTGACTGCCAATATCCAGGAACTGCAGGGACACTTCCAGTCACACAAGCACGACCACCACTCACGTCGCGGTCTGATCCGCATGGTCAACCAGCGCCGTAAGCTGCTGGACTACCTGAAGCGCAAAAACACCCCGCGCTATGCAGAGTTGATCAAGCGCCTGGGTCTGCGTCGATAAGCTGTACCCCTCACCGGGTCGCGCTCGGGGCCAAAGCCCCACAGGAGCCGACCCGGTAGTCATATAGAGAATTGGAGAATAATTGTGAATCCAGTAACAAAAACATTCCAGTACGGTGGCCAGACAGTCACTCTGGAAACTGGCCGCATTGCCCGTCAGGCAACCGGCGCAGTTCTGGTAACCGTAGAAAATACCTCAGTCCTGTGTACCGTAGTGGCCGAGAAAACGGCACGCGAAGGTCGGGACTTCTTCCCACTGGCTGTGCACTACACAGAGAAAACCTACGCAGTAGGCAAAATCCCCGGCGGCTTTTTCAAGCGTGAAGCCCGCCCCAGTGAAAAAGAAACACTGACTTCCCGCCTGATCGATCGCCCCATCCGTCCGCTGTTCCCCAAGGGCTTCATGAACGAAGTGCAGGTTATCTGTACGGTTATGTCGGCAGACAAGCACATCAATCCGGATATTCCCGCGATGATTGGCACCTCGGCAGCGCTGGCGATTTCCGGCGCACCGTTTAACGGACCTATAGGCGGTGCTCGCGTTGGCTTCAGCGAAGAGCACGGCTACCTGCTCAACCCCACCTACGACCAGCTCAAGGAAAGCAAGCTGGAGATGGTTGTGGCCGGTACTGCTGACGCGGTACTGATGGTTGAATCCGAAGCCAAGGAACTGAGCGAAGACCAGATGCTGGGTGCGGTGCTGTTTGCTCACCAGGAAATGCAGGTTGTGATCCAGGCGATTCGCGAACTGGCTGCTGAAGCTGGTAAGCCCAGCTGGGGCTGGGAAGTGCCCGCGGTGAATGCACCGTTGCTGGAAGCGGTGGAAAACCAGGTCAAGGCCGACTTGGGCGAAGCCTATCGCATTATCGACAAGGCCGCCCGTTACGAGCGCGTTGGCGAAATTCGCAACGCCTGTGTGGCAGCGCTGGCAGTGGAAGGCGGCCCTTCAGCTGATGAAGTGAAAGACATCTTCAAGGGCGTGGAGAAGAACCTGGTGCGCAAGCGCATTCTGGCTGGCGAACCCCGCATTGACGGTCGCGATAACCGCACGGTGCGCGCGATTGCCTGTGAGGTAGACATACTGGCCAAGGTTCACGGTTCCGGCCTGTTTACCCGTGGCGAGACCCAGGCTATTGGTGCGGTCACCCTGGGCTCTACCCGTGATGCGCAAATTATCGATGCCCTGGAAGGTGAGCGCCGCGATCCGTTCATGTTGCATTACAACTTCCCTCCCTACTCCGTGGGCGAGGCGGGTCGTGTGGGCTTTACCAATCGTCGGGAAGTGGGGCACGGTCGTCTGGCCCGTCGCAGCCTGGCTGCGGTACTGCCTACTCAGGAAGAGTTCCCCTATACCATTCGCGTGGTAGCGGAAATCACTGAATCCAATGGTTCAAGTTCCATGGCATCCGTCTGTGTCGGTTCCCTGGCTATGATGGCTGCCGGCGTACCCCTGAAGGCACCGGTAGCTGGTATCGCCATGGGCCTGGTCAAGGATGGCAACCAGTTTGCCGTACTGACCGACATCCTCGGTGATGAAGATCACCTGGGTGACATGGACTTCAAGGTGGCCGGTACTGCCGAGGGCGTGACCGCCCTGCAGATGGACATCAAGATCGAAGGTATCAACGAGCAGATCATGGAGATCGCGCTGCAACAGGCCCAGCAGGCTCGCCTGCACATCCTGGGGCAGATGAATGAGGTGCTGGCCGCACCGCGTACCGTGACGTCTGAAAACGCGCCCAGTATGATGACGATGAAAGTCGATTCCGACAAGATCCGCGACATCATTGGCAAGGGCGGTGTAACCATCCGTTCGATCACCGAGCAGTCCGGCGCGACTGTCGATATCGATGACGACGGCACCGTGCGCATCTTTGGCCCTGACCAGGCGTCGCGCGATGCGGCCGTGGCCATGGTTGAGGAGATTACCGCAGAAGCAGAAATTGGTGCGGTTTACACCGGTACTGTAGCCCGCATCGTCGACTTCGGTGCTTTCGTCAACATCCTGCCCGGCAAGGACGGTCTGGTACACATTTCCCAAATCGCCAATGAGCGTGTTGAGAACGTGTCCGATCACCTCAAGGAAGGCCAGGAAGTGCAGGTCAAAGTGCTGGACGTTGACCAGCGCGGCCGTATCAAGCTCTCCATCAAGGAGTTGCTGGAAGACGAGGCTCCTGCTGCAGAGGAAGTTGCAGACACCGCCGAATAAGCGGGCGCCTGCCAAAACAGGAAGGATGTGCCGCAAGGCACATCCTTTTTTTTCGCCTGAAACCATACCGGGGTCGCACTTGAATCAGCCTATTCGATTCCTGCACATTCCCAAGACTGCGGGCTCGACCTTTGATGAATGCCTGTTCATTCTGTATTGGCTGGACTACCTGCTGGGCCGGCGTTTTACCTTTACAGGCAAGCCGGTGGAAGATGCCCGGCGTTATCACCGACTGACCCCGGCAACCCGGCGGCGGCTGGTGATCTGTACCGGCCACGCACCGAGGCGCACCGGCCTGGCGGTAATCGATGCCATGCCCACGGTGAGCTTGCTGCGCGACCCCATCGAACGGGTAAAATCGTTTTGCCAGCATGTCAGTGAGGGTAAAAGCCCGGCCATTTATCGTCGCGACGCGGCCCAGGTGTTTGACCTGGATGCTTTCCTGGCCAGTGGCAGAATGCAGCTGGCCAATTTCCAGACCCGGATGCTGCTCGGCGATGAGGCGTATCGACAGCCGGCAGACACCCACCCGGCGCTGGTGGAAAAGGCGGTGGCGATGCTGGAGAAGGACCTGGCCTGCTTTGGCCTCACCGAGGATTTTGATCGCAGCCTGTTGCTGTTCAGGCAGGTGCTGGGCTGGGACCAGCTGCCACTGTACCGAACGCGCAACAGCCGCAACCCGCAGGCCTTGCTGAACTTTGAACCCCGTCACCTGCAGCACATCGAGGCGCTCAACCGGGTTGATATTGCCGTCTACGAGCGGGCTCGCGCGGAGTATTACCGCCGGCTGGAGCAATTGCAGCCACAGCTGGATGAAGACCTTGTATTGCTGCGGGCAGCGCTGGAGAGGCCGGGTCCGATTTTTACCGTGATCGACATTGCGCGCGCTGCCAAAAAAAAGCTGTTAGCACTCCGACGGGAAGAGGGGAACTGAAAGTAGTTTATTGTGTGTTCGTGCTCATCGCATGCCGGGTTTCAGCAAGCGGTCACGGACGGGGCAGTGCTTCTCAGTCGCTCCACGTAATTCGCTTTGTGAGAAGCACTTCCCCGCCCGCGCCCTCGATGGGTGCCAGTCACGTACCCGTCACGTACCGGGTCGGAGCGTCTCGATTCAAGGGGTCGGGTGCGAGGAGGCTTTCCACCAAGCGAATCACGTGGAGCGACTGGAAAGCCTCCTCGCGCCCGGCCCCGCTTGCCAAACCCCAACCCAACCCAACCCAACCCAACCCAACCCCAACTCAACTCGGCCGATTAGCCACCAGGCTTTCCACCACCGACGGATCGGCCAGGGTGCTGATATCACCCAGGCTGTCCAGTTCGTTCTCGGCGATCTTGCGCAGAATGCGGCGCATGATTTTGCCGGAGCGGGTCTTGGGCAGGCCGGGGGCCCACTGGATAACATCGGGCTTGGCAATCGGGCCGATTTCACTGTTGCACAGGGCGATAAGCTCGGCTCGCAACGCCTCGCTGGGCTCAACGCCCTGCATCGGGGTGACGTAGGCATAGATGCCCTGGCCCTTGATATCGTGGGGGAAGCCCACCACAGCGGCTTCGGCGATTTGCGGATGCAGTACCAGTGCGCTCTCTACTTCGGCAGTGCCCATGCGATGCCCGGACACGTTGAGCACATCGTCTACCCGCCCGGTGATCCAGTAATAGCCGTCCTCGTCGCGGCTGGCACCGTCGCCGGTGAAGTAATAGCCGGGGTAGTTGCTGAAATAGGTATCCACCATGCGCTGGTGGTCACCGTACACGCTGCGAATCTGGCCGGGCCAGGATGACTTGATCACCAGGTAGCCGGCGCCGGGGCCTTCAATTTCGGAACCATCCTCATTGAGCAGGGCCAGGTTCACGCCGAAAAAGGGCACGGTTGCAGAGCCCGGTTTGAGGGGGGTAGCGCCCGGGAGGGGAGTGATCATATGGCCGCCGGTTTCCGTTTGCCACCAGGTGTCCACGATCGGGCAGCGCGAGTCTCCCACCACCTCGTAATACCAGTTCCAGGCCTCGGGGTTGATCGGTTCTCCCACGGTGCCAAGAATCCTCAGGCTGGCTCTTGAGCTGCGGGTTACCGGCTCGTCACCCACTGCATGCAGGGCGCGGATGGCGGTGGGCGCGGTATAGAAGGTATTGACCTGGTGCTTGTCCACCACTTCCCAGCAGCGGCCCGCGTCGGGATAGGTGGGTACACCCTCAAACATCAGCGAGATTGCACCATTGGCCAGCGGGCCGTAAACGATGTAGGTGTGGCCGGTCACCCAGCCGACATCGGCGGTGCACCAGTACACTTCACCCTCACGGTAGTCGAACACGTACTTGAAGGTGGTCGCGGCCTGGAGCAGGTAGCCGCCGGTGGTGTGCAGTACGCCCTTGGGCTTGCCGGTGGAGCCGGAGGTATACAGGATAAACAGTGGGGCCTCGGCATCCATGGATTCACAGGGGCAGTCGGCACTGGCAGCGTCCACCGCCTGCTGGTAGCGAACGTCCCGGCCTTCCTGCCAATTAACGTCGCCGCCGGTGCGCTCTACCACCACGCAGGTATGGACATTGGGGCAGGCCGCCAGCGCCTTGTCGGCATTGGCCTTGAGTGGGATCGCCTTGCCGCCGCGCACGCCTTCATCGGCGGTGATCAGGGTCTGGCAGTCCGAGTCGAGGATGCGGTCTTTAAGGGCTTCGGGGGAGAAGCCGCCAAATACAATGGAGTGGACTGCGCCGATACGGGTACAGGCGAGCATGGCATAGGCCGCTTCCGGGATCATCGGCATGTAGATACACACCCGATCGCCTTTCTTTACGCCCCTGGCCTTGAGTACATTGGCCAGTCGGCATACGTGGTCCTTCAATTCGGCGTAGGTGATGTGCTTGCTGTCGGCGGGGTTGTCCCCTTCCCAGATCAGGGCGGTCTGGTTGGCGCGCTGGGGCAGGTGACGGTCGATGCAGTTGTAGCTGACATTGAGTTTGCCCCCGGCGAACCACTGGGCATCGCCCTTTACGAAATCGTAATCAACGACGGTGTGCCAGGGCTTGTCCCAGCTCAGGAATTCGGTCGCCTTCTCGCCCCAGAACCCGGCGGGATCATCAATGGAGCGCCGGTACATGGATTGGTATTGCTCGGCATTGATATGGGCGTCTTCAAAGTTTGCTGGTACCGGGTGGGTAGGAAATTCAGACATGCTGGCCGTCTCCCTTATTATTGAGGTGAATGGGGATGATACTGGGCCTGCCGGCACAAGCAAGCCGACCAAGGTCGAATAAGGGCTTGGGTGGCGCTACAGGCCGGGGCTCAGTGGTGGCCTGCGAGCATGCCCCAGTCAGAGACCGGATTCAGGGACAGCCGGACATTATCAATCAGGCGGGTGGAACCCAGTCGCGCAGCGGCGAGAATGGCGATTTCCTCGGTGTCGGGAGTGACTGCGCGCAGGGTACGGGCATCACGTACGGCGAAGTAGTCCGGCTCAAAGCCCGCTCGCAGCAGCTTCATGCGGGCGTGGGATTCCAGCTGCAGGAAGTTGTCGAAACCGCAGGCAATAGCCTCGCGACAGCTGTTGAGTGTCTGGTGCATGAGCGGTGCAATGTGGCGCTGGTCGGCTGACAGGTAGCCATTGCGCGAGCTCTTGGCCAGGCCGTCTTCATCGCGGGCAGTGGCCACGCCAACGATTTGCACTGGCAGACACAGGTCTTTGACCATCTTGCGGATGATGGACAGCTGCTGGAAGTCTTTCTCACCGAACACCGCGACGTGGGGCTGGACGATGTTGAATAATTTGTTGACTACCGTGCTGACCCCATCGAAGTGGCCGGGTCGGCTGCTGCCGCACAGAGTCTCGGACAGGTCGGGTACCCGCACCTGGGTCTGGCATTCCATGCCTTCGGGGTAAATCTCTTCTACTTCCGGTGCGTAAAGCACCTGCACGCCTTCGCTGAACAGTTTTTCCTTGTCTGCGGCGAGGGTGCGGGGGTAGTTGTCCAGGTCTTCACTGGGACCAAACTGCAGGGGATTGACGAAAATACTCACGACCACAATATCGCACAACTGGCGAGCCTTGCGGACCAGGTCGAGGTGGCCTTCATGCAGGTTGCCCATGGTAGGAACAAAAGCAATGCTCTGGCCATTCTGGCGAACGCTGTCGAGGGCTGCTTGTAACTGGCTATTACTGCTGTAAGTTCGCATATCTACCTTATCCCTGTGTTACGGAACGGTGACGCTAAACCGGTAAGCACGCTTACCTGGTAACCCCGCCTCGGGCGGGTGGGGAAGTATGCCCCAAGCCCGGGGGGCGGGCAACGGCTTTTTGGGGAAGATACACGCCTTGTGTTACCGATGGAAGCGTTTATACGGGAGTGCTGGCGGTAGTGGCAGGCAGTGCCCTGTCATAGTGTGGCCGGCGCTGCGGTAGAATTGCAGTTTAACCGTATTTTCGACGATTTTAGCGGTAAGAGTGCTCTTCTTTTGGGTATTTACCGGATTTTACTGCTTCCACGAAAGCTGTCAGGCCGCCCTGGATGGTGCTCTGGCCTTCCATAAAGTTGTGTACAAAGCGCGCAGTGTGCCCAGTCAGGCCCAGCAGGTCGTGCATGACCAGCACCTGGGCGTCGGTCCCTGGCCCGGCGCCTATGCCAATCACCGGGATATCCAGCTTGTCACTGATGTCGCTGGCCAGCTCCGCCGGCACGCACTCCAGCACCAGCAGGCTGGCGCCGGCGTCCTTGATCTCCACTGAGTCGGCGAGAATGGACTTGGCTTCCTTGGGGGTTCGGCCCTGCACCTTGAAGCCGCCGAAGGTGTTGACTGACTGGGGGGTCAGGCCCAGGTGGGCGCACACCGGAATACCACGTTCCACCAGCATGCTGATGGTATCGCTCAGCCAGGTGCCGCCTTCCATTTTCACCATCTGCGCACCGGCCTGCATCAGGCGGGTGGCGTTAGCCATGGCCTGGTCCGGGGTTGCATAGGTCATGAAGGGCATGTCCGCAATAACCAGTGAATCCGGGGCGGCACGGTTTACGCATTCGGTGTGGTAGGCCATGTGCTCAATGGACACCGGGATGGTGCTGTCGTGGCCCTGGAGCACCATGCCAAGGGAATCGCCCACCAGGATAGTCTCGGCACCGGCATCACTGATGATGCGGGCAAAGGTGGCGTCATAGGCGGTGATACAGACAAACTTTTCCCCCGCAGCCTTCATTTTACCCAGGGTGCTGATGGTGACCTTGCCCATGGCTCGTGCTATCCGAAAAATGTGGGGTTGAAATAGTGGCGACCGCTGCGAATATCGAGCATGTAATCCACCAGGTGAGTGTAGTCCGCTTCGCCATTGACCAGGTCGATCTCGCTGGCATTGACGATGAGCAGTGGGGCGCCATCGTAATATAGAAAGAACTCACTGTACACTTCGTTCAGGCGCTCCAGATAGTCGCGATCAATAGCCTTTTCGGCGGGAATTCCCCGGCTGTCTATGCGCGACAGCAGCACGTCGGTGGAGGCCTGCAGGTAGATGACCAGGTCGGGGCGGGGCGCATCGATAGTCAGTTGCTGGTAGACCTTTTCGTAGAGTTTGAACTCTTCCCGATCGAGGTTGATACGGGCGAACAGCGGGTCTTTTTCAATCAGGAAGTCCGACACCCGCACGGGCTCAAAGATATCAGCCTGGCGCATATCATGGATTTTTTGCGCGCGCTGGAACAGGAAAAACAGCTGGGTGGCCAGCGCTGCCTGCTTGCGGTTGCGATAAAAGTTTTCCAGGAAGGGATTCTGCTCGGCGTCTTCCAGCAGGGTCTGGTAGTTGAAGCTGGCGGCCAGGCGTTTGGCCAGCGTGGTTTTGCCCACGCCTATCGCGCCCTCTACGGCGATAAATGCCGGGGGTGTGCGCCCCTTCAGTTTGATCTTGCTGGCGGCGGTATCCGGCATCCGTTCGTATCTCCGACTCTACTGCGTGCCCGATGCTGCACTGGTTTTTATTGTCAGTGGTAAATCCGTTTTCACCAGGTCTCCCCTGGGGCAACGGGCTACTAATGTAACAAGATCCGTTCCGTCCGGCAGCACCAAATTAGGCCCGGCAATCTCGGCCAGGGGGTAGACTACAAAATTGCGCTGCTGCAGCCGCGGGTGGGGCAGGCTCAGCTGTGGATCATCGTTTTGCAGGTCCCCGTATAACAGCAGGTCCAGGTCCAGGCTGCGCGAGCCCCAGCGTTGGCTTCTGACCCGGCCCTGCTGCTGTTCGATGCAGTGCAGGGCCTGCAACAACCCGGCGGCGGGCAGGTCAGTGTCCAGTTGCGCGACGGCGTTGAGGTAGTCTGGTTGTTCGCCGGGACCGACAGCAGCGCTGCGATAAGCGCTGGATACGGGTCCCAGCAGGGATTGGGGTAGTTGTTCGAGTGCCAGCAGAGCCTTGCGTAACTGCACTAGGGGTTGCTGCAGGTTGCTGCCCAGTCCGATGTAGGCCCTGATCATTCCTGGTCTTGGCTGTGCCGCTTGCGGCCGCGGCGACCGCTGCGTGAGCCCTTGGCTGCAGGCGCTTGTGCCAAGCGCTCATCCATCGATAACTCCTGGAACCCGGTCCACCACTCCCCAAGCCCGCCGGTATCTTCGCCGGCCTGTTCCCGCAGCAACAGGAAATCGTAGGCGGCACGGAAGCGGCGGTGATCAACCAGCTCTGCCGCCCGGCGGCCCTGGCGACGTTCCAGGCGCAACTGGAATTCCCAGATTTCACGCATGGGTTGGCTGAAGCGGCGGGGTATGGAGATGTGCTGGCTGGCTTCGCTGATAGCCTCTTGCGCTGCGCTGTGCATGGCGACCATGGCCGGCTCGCCGTGATCCTGCAGGCGTGTGGCCTGTGCATGGGTGACCGGCCACAGCAGGGCGGCCAGGATGAACGCGGGCGTGACGGGTTTGTCCTGGGCGATGCGTTGGTCGGTGTTGGCCATGGCGGCGCGGATCAGCGCCAGCGCGGCGGGATCACGTTGCAGGCACTTGTCGGTGTGGGGAAACAGGTATTTCAGCAGCTTGTGCTGAAGCAGTTGCTCAAGGGTGGCGGCGGCGTGCCCGGACAGGAACAGTTTGAGGAATTCATCGAACAGGCGCGCCGAGGGGATTTCACCGAGCAGGTGCGCGCAGCCTGGAATGGCGGCAGCGGTTGACTTGGCTATTTTAAAGTCGAGCTTGGCGGCAAAGCGCAGCACCCGTAGCATTCTCACCGGGTCTTCGCGATAGCGCACCGCCGGATCGCCGATAACGCATATAACGCGGCGCGCAAGATCCTCAAGTCCCCCTACATGATCGAAAACTTCGAATTTACCCGAGTCGTAATACAGGGCGTTGACCGACAGGTCGCGGCGTATCGCATCTTCTTCCAGGGTTCCGTAAACATTGTCCCGCAGCAGCAGGCCACTGGCGGACTGGCGGGACTGGTTGTCGGTATGCCCGCTGTCTTCGTCAGTGTCACTGTCGTGGCTGCCCCTGAAGGTCGTCACCTCGATAATTTCACGCCCGAAGCGCACATGTACGATGCGGAACCGGCGACCGATAATACGGGAATTGCGAAACAGGGCATGCACTGCTTCGGGGGTGGCGTCGGTAGCGATATCAAAGTCTTTGGGATGCCCGCCGAGCAATAAATCGCGCACGGCGCCACCTACCAGGTAGGCCTGGTAGCCCGCGCCGCGCAGGCGTGACATGACTTTGAGGGCGCTGTCATTGATGTTTTTGCGGGATATGCAGTGCTGGTCCCTGGGAATGACGTTCAAGCTAGCGTATGCCTGTTCTGGTCGATATAAAGGCGCGAAGTCTAACATAGTTGCGCGCATATAGTTGCGCGCAGGGGAGCTTGGACGAGCGCATGGGAGAGGCTGTCGGGTATCGGGTGTGGATGCTCGGGAGGGGGCTGTGAATGAAGGGGAAAACAGAGTTTTCCCCATCCAGGTCTCACATCGGAGTTATTGTTATTTCTGGGTGCTGTTATTGTTATGGCTGCTATAAAAACACAAGTGAAACAGATGCCCAAACACTTTATGGCACAAATATTTACCTGATTTCCGGAAGCAGCGTCGGCGACTCACTCGTTACCGAAGGCATAACATCCACAAGGAAATTGAAGGGGAAGGTTACTTCCCCATCCAGGTCCAAGATAAGACTGTTATTTTTATTGCGGTCGCTATTATTTTTATTGTTTGTACCACCCTTAACAAAGCATTCCCCATGCCAGATTTAAAAATAATGATATAAAACAGTAAGATATAGTTATTTGTAAAAGGACGGCTGGGCGCCTGTGGCGGGTATTGTTACCTATGTACCCCGTGTTTTGTAACATCCCGGGGGTGGGGTAACGCCTACTTTGCGCGCGCCGCCACCTTGGTGCGGGACTTGCTGGTGCTGCCTTTGCTGCGCGGGATGCCCAGTCGCTGCCGTCGTTCCCACAGGCATTTGCGACTGACGCCCAGTTTCTGGGCCAGCTCGGTTTCACTCATGGAGTCCTGGTGTTCCATGACGAAGCGCTGGAAGTAATCTTCCAGTGACAGGTCTTCCTGTGGGTCATTGTTGCTGTGGGTGGATGGCCGTGCTGGCGTGTTGATACCCTGCTGCCCGCGAATGCGGTTGATGTTGACCAGTTCCAGATCTATCCCCAGCACCTCATTATCTATCTCGTCGCCAGGAGACAGTACCACCGCCCGTTCCAGGGCGTGTTCCATTTCGCGGACATTACCGGGCCACTGGTAGGTGGTAATGGCCTGGATCGCGCGCGGTGACAAATACATGGCTTTTTTGCCCAGCCGTTCAACATGGCGGTTAAGTAACTTCTCGGCGAGGTGGAGAATGTCCTTGCCGCGTTCGCGCAGCGGTGGCAATGACAGGCGCAGGACATTGATTCGGTAGAAAAGGTCCTGGCGGAACTGGCCCTCGGCGGCGAGCTTTTTGAGGTTGCGGTGAGTGGCGCAGATCAGTCGCACATTGACCTTGCGCGAATGCACCGAGCCGATGCGACGAATTTCACCTTCCTGGATAAAGCGCAGCAGGCGGGCCTGGGCTTCCATGGGCAGCTCACCGATTTCATCCAGGAACAGGGTGCCGCCGTCCGCTGCCTCGATCAGGCCCATGCGGCTGGCGTTGGCGCCGGTGAACGCCCCCTTCTCGTAGCCAAACAACTCAGATTCAATCAGGGTGTCGGGAATCGCCGCGCAGTTTACCGAAATCAGGGTCTTCTGGGCCCGCATACTGCGCTGGTGGACACTGCGCGCCACCATTTCCTTGCCGGTGCCGGTTTCTCCCAGCACCAGCACGGTGGAATCGGTGGGGGCGACCTTCTCGATATGGGCAAACAGGGTCAGCATGCTGGGACAGTTGCCGATGAAGCCATTGCTCGTGCTTGTCGCGGTTGTGGTCCCGGGAGTATCGGAATCCCGGATCTGGCGGGCTGTGGGATGGTCGGCGATTATGCGGGCCACGGCGGCCACCATGTCGCCGTGATCAAAGGGTTTGGCGATGTAATCCACCGCACCCATGCGCATGGAGTCCACCGCTGAGCGCAGACTGGCATAGCTGGTCATTATGAGTACCGGCACGTCGCCGGCTTTCGTTATCAGGTCGGTCCCGGGTGCCCCCGGTAGGCGCAGGTCGCTGATAATCAGGTCGAATTCGCTGTAGCAGGGACCTGCTTCCGCTTCCTGTACTGACCCCGCCTCGCTGACGGCGTAGCCATTGCGCTCCAGCAGGCGACGCAGAGCCGTGCGAATAACCGATTCGTCTTCGACAATGAGTATTTTGCGCATAAAGTGTTACCAGATTGAGTAATACTGACACAACATACTATCGCGGTGGGGGATATTCCAGTAAAAGCGGGGGGCAAATTGCCCCCACGGGACGCTAGCTTACAAATTCGCTGTCGTAACTGGCGCCCGGCAGTTGCAGGCTGACCCGGGTACCGGGGTTGGGGCCCTCGTGAATCGGGCTGCTGACCTGCACACTGCCACCCATGTCGTCCATGATGCTGAACACCAGTGCCAGTCCCAGCCCGGTGCCCGCGCCCGGATCCTTGGTCGTGAAAAAGGGCTCAAACACCTGGCCCAGATGCTCGGGTGCAATGCCGCTGCCGGTGTCTTCTACTGCGATGCTGACCCCTTCATTCACCGCAATGGCGTGGATATAAATGGCGCCATAATCGTCACAGGCGTCCCTGGCATTGCCCAGCAGGTTGACGAACACCTGCAGTAGTCGCTGAGTGTCGGCCAGCACCAACAGCTCCCGGTCGCAATGGTTGTCAAAACTGACAGGTCGGGCCTGGCTGTCCAGGCTCAGCAGGTGAATCGCCTCGTCCACGCAGTCGGCCAGGTTTACCGGGCCCAGCGGCCCGATGTCGCCGGAGCCGGAGCCCGTATGGGAAAAGTTGACCAGCGATTCCACGATACGGGTCACCCGCTCGGTTTGCTTCAGGATGTCCTGGGCCATGTAACGAATTTCCTCGGGGTCGGTTTCATACTCCAGATTCTGGGCCAGGCAGGCGATCCCGGTGACCGGATTGCCAATTTCATGGGCGACACCGGCGGCAAGTCGACCGATAGAGGCCAGCCGTTCGTTGTGTAACAACTCCTCTTCGAGCATCTCGAAATCAGTAATATCTTCCACCAGTATGACGGTGTCCGTGGGATGATCGCTGGAGGCGGATTCGGCCGATGTTCTGTGGAGGCTGATCCAGCGGGCCTGGCCGTCGGCTGCCGCCACCGACATTTTGAGGATGGTGTCTGCCTCGCCACGCTGGAAGTCGCCAATAATCTCGCTCCAGGGTGGAGGCAGGGATTCCAGCAAAGAACCCAGCACCTCAGCCGAGCTGATTTGGGTAATCTGTTGCATGCTGCGGTTCCAGATCAATAATTCACCATCCCCGCCTACCGAGCACACCCCGATAGGGAGATTATTCAGGGTCTCCCGGTAGCGCCGACGCAAGCTGTCCAGGTCGGCCGCCAGGCCGGTGAGTCGCGGTTGGGCCAGATCCAGCTTGCGCTCGATAAGCTGGATATCCTCAATATTTTCCTGGGTGCCGGGCAGGAACGGGATACAGCGTTCAACCATGCTGTGCGCCACAGCCGGTCCCAGCAGGCCTGAAACGTTGGCCTCAATACGCGCCCGCAGGCGCCGCAATGCATAGGGGCGAGCTTCCTGCTTTGAAAACTGCAATTCATCCAAGGCCCGCTGCACTTCCAGTTTGGCGGCCTTTTTGCCCAGCGCAGGCGCCAGTTGCTCAATGAATTCTTCGGCGCTGTGCAAGGACAGGATCTGGCGAATAGGGCGGGCCCTGTCATCCATGGAGCAGATTTCCGCCGCTACCTTCTCTGCGCGGCTGGTGCGGGTCACCAGGGATACCGCGATGAACAGCCCGACGTTGAGTGCCAGCGAAGCCATGACGGCGTTCGCCCAGCTGTTGTCGCCTGCGCCCGTTGCCTGGCCCATCAGGGTGCGCATGAGTGGCAATTGATAATCGAGGGTCAGTGGCAGCAGCATCGCAAACAGCCACACCAACAGGCCGCCGCTGAGCCCGGCCAGCAGGCCCTTGCGGTTGGCCGCTGCCCAGTAGGGGGTGGCAATGATACCGGGCAGGAACTGCAGGGTGCCGGTGAATGCCACCAGCGCCAGTTGGTTGAGGCTCTGGGTCCCGCTCAGCGCCATAAAAAAGCCGTACCCGGCAAGAATGAGTACGGCGATCAGGGAGCGGCGCAACCATTTGAGCTGGATGTAAATACTTTGTTCACGATCAATCTGCAGGACACCCGTGGGCAGGAACAGGTGGTTGATGCACATATTGGCCAGGGCCAGGGTGGAGATAATAATTGTCGCACTGGCGGCTGACAGGCCCGCTATAAAAGCAGCGGCACTGACAAAGGTTGTTTGCAGCTCAAGCCCGATGGCCAGCCCGGTATAGTCTACCGGCAGGCTGGACCCCAGCTTTATGCCGGCCCAGGTGACCGGCAGAATGGGCAGGCTCAGCAGCAGCAGGTAGAGGGGCAGCCCCCAGGTCGCGGTGCGCAGGTCGCGACTGTCATTATTTTCTGCAAACGCCATATGGAATATATGCGGCATGCAAACCGCGCCCGCGAAAAACAGCACCAGCAGCGCGCGTGGAACACTGCCGTACATAGGTTGGGTCAGCGTGGCACCTACCTCAGGATTGTCCAGCAACCACTGCTGCATCTGCTCGAAGCCGCCAAACACCTGGAACACCGCGGCCAGCATAAGCACCAGCAACGCGATCAGCTTGACCAGCGACTCGAAGGCGATCGCTGTCACCAGTCCGGTATTGCGCTGTTGCGAAGAGCTGTGGCGGGTGCCAAATAGCATTGAAAACACGGTGATGATGATGCAGAACAGCAGCGCCAGACCGTCCTGTCGCTCTTTGCGTGAGAACAGGTGGTCGGCGTCCCCGGCCATGATCTGGATGCTGTCGGCAACGGCCTGGATCTGCAAGGCCAGCAGCGGTAACAAGGTGAGGCACATGGCCAGGGTGATGCTGGCGCCCACCCAGTGACTGCGAAACCGGAATGTCAGCACATCGGCGACTGAGGATAGCTGGTATACCCGGCACAGCCGCAGCAGGGGTACCAGTAACAGTGCGGCCAGGACAAACATCATTACCACCCCGCCGTAGTACAGCAAAAAGCTGTAGCCATACTGGTAAGCCAGCTCCATCACCCCATTGGTGGCCATTGCGCCTGCCAGTACGCCCAGGGACAGTACATAGGTGGCGGGATGGCGGGTGATCCGCTCGGGGATAATGCCCCGGTCAGCCAGGTGGGCAACCGCGAACAGGCCAGTCAGGTAAGCGACAATAAAAAGCAGGATCTGCGAGAGACTAAAGCTCATCTGTGTACCTGGAGCGCTGGTTCCAGTAGGCGGCGATGACGATCAGCAACCACAGGGTGTAGGGGCGGTACCACTCGGTACCCACCTGGAATACCCACTTGGCGATCGCCGGCGAGAAAATCATAAACGCCCCCACGGCCAGCAGCAGTGCGCGATTGATATACATGGTGAGTATGTTCCTGCCAGTTGGGCTGGCCCTCGATACTACGCAAGGGTCAGCGGACGGTAAAGCTCAAGCTCCGGGCAGGTCGGCCGCTGCTGCAATGCCGAGCCTGCGGGGAATGGCCTGGGGCGCCCAGGCGTGGCTGGCATACGCGAGAATGTCGGTCACGCTGTCGCCGGGAGGAGGGTCAGCCTGGCGCAGGAAGTGCAGGGCCGAGCGCAGGTTAGTCGCGGCCTGTTCACTGCGTAATGCGGGTGCGTGGTTCTGTTTGCTGAGCTTCTGCCCGCCGGCGTTGGTAATGACGGGCAAGTGAGCATAGCTGGGTGTTGGATAGCCCAGTAGTTGCTGCAGGTAGATCTGCCTGGGCGTGGAGTCCAGCAGGTCCGAGCCGCGCACAATATGGGTGATACCCTGGGCGGCGTCATCTACCACCACCGCCAACTGGTAGGCGTACAGCGCATCCTTGCGCCTGACGACGAAGTCGGGCAGTTGCTCCCCCAGGGCGATGCCCTGTCTCCCCTGTATCCCGTCGACATAGTCGGTGCGCCAATCCCGGGGCACGCTCACCCGGACCGCACAGGGTTTGCCTATATCCCCCTGGCGAGCGCGGCAGCCACAGCGGCAGGCACCATTGGCGGCCAGTTGCTGACGGCTGCATTCACAATCGAACAGGTAATCGCCTGCGGCCAGCCGCTGTAAAGCGTCTGCGTAGGCCTCATGGCGGGAACTCTGCCAGCAGATGTCCTCGTCCCAATACAGGCCGTGGCTTTCCAGGCTGTGCAGGATTGAGCGGGCTGCCCCGGCTTCTTCCCGGGGCGGATCGAGGTCTTCCATGCGCACCAGCCAGCTGCCGCGGTGATGACGGGCATCGAGGTAGCTGGCCAATGCGGCAATCAGTGAGCCCAGGTGCAAGGGGCCGGTCGGGGAGGGCGCGAAGCGCCCGCGATAAGGCGGGCTGGTGTCGAACACGGATAGGCGGAGCCGGGAAAGCCCTAACCCAGTTCCTGTCTTTCCTTGATTTCGGCCAGCGTCTTGCAGTCGATACACATGTCAGCGGTGGGGCGGGCTTCCAGGCGCTTGATGCCTACCTCCACACCACAGGCATCGCAGTAGCCGTAGTCGTCTTCTTCAATACGCTCTATGGTGGAGTCGATTTTCTTGATCAGCTTGCGTTCGCGATCCCGGGTGCGAAGTTCAAGGCTGAACTCTTCTTCCTGGGTGGCACGATCCGCCGGATCGGGAAAGTTTGCCGCTTCGTCTTTCATATGCGTGACGGTGCGGTCGACTTCCTGCATCAACTGGGATTTCCATTTCAGCAAGATGGCCTTGAAATGTTCGCGCTGCTTCTCATTCATATACTTCTCGCCCCGTTTTACTTTGTAGGGTTCGAAGTTCTTGAATTCAGTAGAGGCTGCTTTTTTGGCTGCTCTAGGCATGGTTCAGTTCCCATACTGTAAAGTTAACTAGACAATACTCACAGGTGTTTGGGGGTGTTCATAAAATCGGCCCCAAACCAAGGGCGGAGAAACTACCAGATAAGCCTCTGCGGTGCCACTATTAATCAGAGTTTTTCCCGGTGGGGGATTTGGCTTGATACATTTTGATACATTGCTACAGGGGCGCCTGCTCAGGCGTTACAAGCGTTTTCTGGCAGATGTGGAATTGGCCGATGGCAGCCAGCTTACCGTGCACTGCCCCAATACGGGGGCAATGACCGGATGCGCGGAGCCCGGCGCGGTGGTGTGGTTCTCTACCAGTGACTCAACATCACGCAAGTACCCCCATACCTGGGAGCTGGTGGAGACGTCCCGGGGCATGGCCTGTATTCATTCTGCTCGCGCCAATGCTGTGGTCAGGGAGGCATTTGCCAGTGGCCGTATACCCGGGTTTGAGGACTATCGGCAGATTCGCTCCGAGGTCCGTTACCATGACAACAGTCGGGCGGATTTACTGCTGGAGGGAGTGGCCGGGCGGGTTTTTGTGGAGGTCAAATCAGTGACCCTGTGCCGAGAGGGTGGCCAGGGTGTGTTTCCCGATGCGGTGAGCAGCCGTGGGCGCAAGCACTTGCAGGCCCTGCAGGCGATACGCGACGAATCCACCCGGGCGCTGATGTTTTTCTGTGTGTTTCACCAGGGCATTGAGCGGGTCAGCGCTGCCGGCGATATCGATCCGGCTTACCGCGACGCGCTGGCGCTGGCCATGGAGGCCGGGGTGGAGGTGTTGGCCTGGGCCACAAAAATCACGCCCGCGGGACTGGAGCTGGGCGAGTTACTGCCGTTCTCGCTCGAACCGCTCCCGGGCCCCTGATGTCAGTCCAGGTAAATGTCGCCCTGGCTGAGAGTGAA
>Ga0102812_10000981_pt1 | contig 20046 bp, 17 predicted proteins | sample ColrivemetaGS713_FD_79334 | JGI IMG/M metagenome (GOLD analysis project Ga0102812, IMG submission 79334) | Estuarine microbial communities from the Columbia River estuary - Flood tide ETM metaG S.713 | ecosystem: Environmental > Aquatic > Marine > Intertidal zone > Estuary | place: USA...
ATGGTACAGCTTATGTGTTGCAGTACGAACAGGAAAGTCTACCAGAATTTATTGGTGATTTACCAATTGAAAAATTAAAACGAGTTGAGCTTCCAAAACGCTCGGAATGGAGTACTTTATTTATTTCTGGAGGACGAAAAGATAAAATTTCTAAAGGTGATATTGCAGGATTGTTTTTTAAACAAGGCAATTTGAACAGAGAAGATTTAGGCGTTATAGAACTAAAAAATGATTGTGCTTTTGTTTCTGTTAAAGCAGCAACTATAAAAGCGCTTATACCCAAAGTTAATAATACACGCTTAAAGAAAAAGAAAGTAAGAATAACGGTTATTTAGACTTTTTTGTGTTCCAACGTGTTTCTCGCCATTCTTTTTGCTCTGTTTGCGTAAGGAAAGTCCAAGCAACAATTCTACTGGATTTATTTCCAGTTCCCATTGGTATCGTTTTAACTTGAGTAGCTTTTGTTTTCTCCAAGGCTTTATAAACGCCTCTTAAATTAGATTGCTTTGAAACTAATGTTGTAAACCAGAAACAGTTTTTATAGAATCTTACACTTTCTCTTATTATAGCACTTATAAATCTGCTTTCTCCACCTTCGTAAATTAACTCATCACTAATTCCTGAAAAATTCAGTTGTGGTGTATCTGTTTTTTTACCTGTTAAATTTTTTACTTTTCGTTGTGTGCCTTTTAGAGCATCTTCTGCAGAAGAGTGGAATGGAGGATTACAGATACATATATCTATTTTGCCTTCTCTTGTAATTATACCATAAAAGATATCCTTAGCATTGTTCTGTAATCTGCAATCTATTTTATCTGTTAATGCTGAATTAGAGCTAATTATATTTTTTGCTGAATCTATAGCCTTTTGGTTGGTATCTGAGGCAATAAAATTCCAATCGTATTCTGTAACTCCAATAATTGGATAGATACAGCTTGCTCCAACACCAATATCAATACACGTGATGTTTTTTCCAGTAGGAATTCTTCCAAAATTAGTTTCTCCTAATAAATCTGCTGCATAATGGATATAATCTGCTCTACCAGGAATTGGTGGACATAAATTCTCATCTGGGAAATCCCAGTTTTTAATTCCATAATAATGATTTAATAAAGCTTTATTTAGAAGTTTTACAGCAATTGGACTGGAAAAATCAACCGAATCATCTCCATATTTATTCGGTTTTACATGGTTCTTTAACTCAGGAACAGCCTTTATTAAGGCTTTTAAATCATAGCGTTCTCTATTTCTATTACGAGGATGTAGTCGTGTTTTTTCTTGCTGCTTTTTTTCTGAAGACATGATTTAGTTTTATAGGCTTTTCAAAGATATAAGAAACTTATTGTAATGCTATATAAACATTAAAAAAGCACCTTATTTAAGGTGCTTTTTGTATAAGTATTACAAATTATTATTCAATTTCTGTTAGTAAAATAACTGCTTTGTTAAAGTCTGAAGCTGCATTAATTACTTTTCTAAATTCTTCATATTTATGTAAGTCGTATTCGTGAGTTTTATAAAACTCTTGGATAGTGATTATTAGTTTGTTGTCTTCTAAAACATAATCAGATTCAAACTTAGCAGTCTTATTTTCGTTTACGTCAAAATAAGCTTCATTAATTTGAAGAGATTCCAATCCTTCAACTATATATCCATCAGGAATAGCTACTGTAATGGTATAATCGTATTGGTTAGGATAAGTCATTTCTATTGGATTTACTCGTTCTGTTTCCTGATACAGTTCGCTTTGTGTGCCTATTACTTTTCCTATTTGAAATAGATAGCTATCTCCAGCTTCTTCTAACAAGGATTCAGAAGTAATTACAGAATTAGAGATAAAGGGTTTATTATATTCTAATTGCAACATTTCTGGATATAGTATCTCTTGCGATACGATTACTTTATCTTCAATTCCAGAACTCGTTAAATAGTCATCAAATTCTTTTTTGCCTTGCTCAGTAGTTAAGTTTAAAACTGCTCTGTTAGTTACAGACCAATGTCCTGTAAACTCTTGGTGTTGATCAAGTATTACGCTTTCGATATCCTCATCAAAACTAATATCTGTAGCACGAATTACACGACTATAATCTGGATCGTTTTGCACTATTTTGCTAAAGTAATACTCTAACGATTCTGTAATATATAAGCCATAATTTCCTAAGATGTTAAAAGGCGCTTCTCCTAATCTATATTCTATTCTGTCTGGAGCAATATACTTTGCTTCATTGGGCAGATAAATTAAGAAATCTCTTAGAGCACTTGGATTAAAGAAATCTGGATCGAATTTATGTGTAAAGCGATTTGAAGTAATTACAATTTCGTATTCTACCTTTAATGCAGTTAGGTATTGTGCATAAACTTGAAGTATACCATAGTCACTAGAAACTCTATTTTTAAGGATATAATCGATATCAGATAATTCTGGGTTATTGTTTTTAACTACAGAATAATTAGTTTTTACAAAATCGTCTATAAGTGATGCAATCTGAAAACGGTTAAGATTCCCTTTGTCTTTAAGCAACTCTGCAATATCATTTTTTACAATATCTGAATAAGTTTCAGGAAACATTTTAGATCCAACATTGTTAACAACATTATTCCAGAACATCTCTTGGGAAACGTTTTGTTCTTTAGAAAAACACTGGTAAACTACTTCAATTTTATTAGCATTAGGTGTTGCATATTCTTCTTCAAGCATAGCTGGAATATTTTCCAGTTTTAAAAGTTTTGCAGCGCGACCATTAGCATCAGTGGTTTCAAAAGTCTGTTCGGTTCTATAGGCTTTAACTTTGCTGTTTAGCTCACCTGTGATAAATAAAAACTCAGCGTTTTTAATTAAATAATCACTTTGAATAGATTCTGAACCTTGCATATCGTATTCTTTCTCTACTGTATACAAGACTTCTATTTCTGAATTTCTTTCAACGCCTTCAATTGCAAAAATTTTAAAATCGCCATATTCTTCTACATTCTTAACTTCTTTTATATTGTCTTTGTTAAGCAAAGTAATTTTACCATCTTTTGTTATGGTTCTAGCTTTAATATCAATTACATCTTCAACTTGATACATTGGAATATAAACCGTATTATGCCTGCTTATACCTTTGTCGTCATTTACTTTTGTGAGTGTATGTGTTGTTTCAAAAAGTTTAATATTTTGAGCGAAAACTCCAGGTTTATATTCTACAATTACTTTTTTTATTATACCAACAGAAGATTCATTCATTTCCTTTTCTGAAAGCGAATGTAGAGTAGGTTTTTCACTCCAGTTATAGGTTTTGTAGTATTGTGCAAAACTAGTAGTTGTTGCAAGTAAAAAAAGGAATAGAATTTTCTTTATCATTATATTTTCTCTAGGGTTATACTTTTTTTGTAGGCTTTAATTAAACTTTTAATAAATGCATTCCAGTCTTCAAAACGCTCTTTTTTAATACTTAGTGTGTTTATTTTTATTGTTTTATACTGAATAACTTTATTGTCTTCTAATGTATATGATATTGAATATCCAAAATCAGGATGAGTAAATTCTAATGCTTTTGGAACATTAGCAACAGTATAACCTTCAGGTATATTAAAGGTAGTTACATACTCTTTTTGATGTTTATAATCAATCTTTCTACTGTATTTACGGTCTTCAATATCAATCTTACTTTTTGATAACACACGATCTAAGTTTAGATTAATAAATGTTTTATTTCCAACAGTTTTAGAATAATTGTCTATCGTTAAATCGTAAGTCAATTCTAAAGGATTAGATTTATTATCGAGGTTTTTGTGTGTGATATTATTGTATTGCGTTTTATTATTTCCTAAAACTAAAATAGTGTTCAGGAATTCTTCTTCGGTTTTATCATCTTTTTCGTAAGTATATTTTTCATTGTAATCTACCTTCTCGTAACCAGTAAGCTTTCTTTTTTCTTTAACCATAATAGTTCCATCTACAAGCGAAATTTCACTTAAAACAGAAGTAATACTCTTATTAGATTCTGGTGTAGGAACCGTAACTACTTTAAAGGTTTCATTGTTTATACCTAGAAGGGCTTCTTTTGTTTGTGTAAAAGCACTAGGAAAACCAAATGGCACAAAACTATCTGTTGCATCAAGAAAAATTGTATCATTTTCTACAATTGCAGCGGAAATCATATGATTATCTACTATAGGTGTTGGAACTTCGTAATAGGAGTAAGGTCTATTTCTTGTTCCAATCCAAGTTCTATAAGTTTCTATGCCAACATGATTAAGCATCTCATATAATAAATTTGCCATGTCTTTACAGTCACCATAGCGTTTATCGCATACACTAGCTGCACCACGAGGAATAAAGCCTCCTAAACCATCTTCAAAAGCAACATATGTAATATTATCTTGTACCCAATTAAAAATTGTTTCTGCTTTTTCTTTTTTAGTGGTTAAGTCCCTAGTAATATCTTCTGCAATAGAATAAACCTTGTTTAAGTTTTTAACATCGATTCTATCTACTAGAGAAGTATACCATTTATATAAATCGGAGACATCATTAAGTACATTTATTTGTTTTCCTTTTTCCTCATAACTTTTTATATATGTTATAATGTGAGGCATAAAGTGTAATGGTTCTTCACTGTTTTCTTCACTTTGAAAACCTTTAACGTTTTGAGCAGACCAGGTGTATATATTATTTTTTCTTGTTTCTTCTTTTGTTAGAGTAACTTCGATATCTTCAGTATGAAAAACGATATAACCGAGTGTTACATTTTTTGGAAATTCTACAGTAAGTTTTGCAGATTTTGTAGGCACATAAGTTCCAAAACGAAATAAATCCATAAAATGAGGATCTTTAACCACTTTTAAATAATTTAAATAGGTTTCTGCTCCTTTGTTTACAGCAGGAAATGTAAAGTTTTTAGACTCTTGGTCACTATAAAATATACCATTATCGAATTCCCGTTTGGTTTCAATATAATCTACTTCTATTTTTTTGTTAGATTCTGGAATAAAAGTGTAGGCTTCAATATCTTTAATTTCACTAAAACTATCGAAGTGAATTGACTCGTTTGCGAAATACAATTTTTTTGCTGTTATAAATTTACTTTTTTCCTGAACGTTTTTGGTAATATCAAAATTCCCATTTGTTAAAGAGATGGAAATTTTGTCATGTCTATCTAAAAAGATATAATCTTCCTTAGAGAAATCTTGAGCATTTAATAGAAAAGGAAAATATAAAAGAAAAAATAAGATTTGCTTCATATAATTTAGGATAAGGTTCAAAGATATATTTTTTTTGTTTGAAACTTTTATGAGTATTTATTAAAAAAAATACAATATTTTTATTCAATCTAAAATCATACCAAAAATGTCAATACAGTATAATGAAGTACATCCTGAATTTAAACTAAACGATTATCATTTTGATAAGGAAGGATTACGTGAAGTAGCATATAGTTTTATAAAAGAGGGTGACTTTTTTGAAAAAGAAATGGGAGATTTTCTTTTAAATTGGATGGATGATGATGCTTTTATAGAAGTTAAAACATCTGGTACAACTGGAAAACAGAAAAAAATAAGATTAGAAAAGCAAGCAATGGTAAATTCAGCTATTGCTACAGGAAAGCATTTTAAGCTAGAACCAGGAGATCGTGCTTTGCATTGTATGCCAGCAAGTTATGTTGCAGGAAAGATGATGATGGTTAGAGCAATAGTTTTAGGTTTAAAAATTGATATTGTAACACCTTCTTCACATCCATTTGAAGGAACCTTTAGAACTTACGATTTTGTTGCTTTAGTCCCTTTACAATTACAAAATTCTTTAGATTATTTGGATAGAGTTAAGAAAGTTATTGTTGGAGGTGCAGCTATTTCAGACGATTTAGTTGCTAAAGTACAAAATGCACCTTGTGAGATTTATGAGACTTTTGGTATGACTGAAACTATTACTCATATTGCGACACGACCTATAAATAACTTAAAAGGCAAAGCACTACCACCTTTTACAGCTATGAAAGATGTTGTTATTAAAACAGATGATAGAAATTGTCTAGTTGTAATTGCTCATCATTTAAATGGAGAGCAAATTATTACAAATGATGTGGTTAAGATGCATTCCGATAATTCTTTTGAACTTATTGGACGTATAGATAACATGATTAATACAGGAGGTGTAAAAGTTTATCCTGAACGTATTGAGAAAAAATTAGATTCAGTAATATCAGAACGTTTTTTTATAACAGATCAAAAGGACGAAAAATTAGGTTTTCGTGTAGTATTAATTTTGGAATCAGAAACAGATGTTATAGAAAATTTAGATTTTACAGTTTTGGATAAATATGAAATTCCTAAAGCAATTTTTAGTGTACTTGAATTTGTAGAAACGGCATCAGGTAAAATAAACCGAAGAAAAACCTTAGATCTAGTTAGAGCAAAATACAATTTAAAAAAACGTCAAGAATCTTAAGTTTGAATAATTCCTAAATTAAAAGGTTTTTCAATAGGAGCGTGGTTTGCAGCTTCAATTCCCATTGATATCCATTGTCTTGTATCTAAAGGATTTATTACAGCATCTGTCCATAAACGTGCTGCAGCATAATAAGGAGAGACTTGATTATCGTATCGAGATTTTATTTTATTAAAAAGGTCTTCTTCTTTTTCAGGAGTAATTTTCTCACCCCTTTTTTCTAATGAAGCTTTTTCTATTTGCAATAAAACTTTAGCAGCAGAATTACCACTCATTACAGCTAATTCTGCACTTGGCCATGCAAAAATTAATCTTGGATCGTAAGCTTTTCCACACATTGCATAATTACCAGCACCATAGCTATTACCAATAATTACAGTAAATTTCGGTACAACACTGTTGCTAACGGCACTTACCATTTTTGCGCCATCTTTAATAATGCCACCATGTTCACTTTTACTTCCAACCATAAAACCAGTTACATCTTGTAAAAAGACTAACGGAATTTTCTTTTGGTTACAATTAGCTATAAATCTTGTGGCTTTATCTGCAGAATCAGAATAGATTACACCACCAAATTGCATTTCACCTTTTTTTGTTTTTACAACTTTTCGCTGATTAGCAATTATTCCAACAGCCCAACCATCAATTCTTGCATAGGCTGTAATTAGTGTTTTTCCAAATCCTGCTTTATATTCTTCATATTCAGAATTATCAACTATACGTTTAATAATTTCAAACATATCATACTGTTCAGCTCTAGATCTTGGAATGATACCAAAAATATCGTCCTGATTTTCTATTGGCTTTATTGGTTTAGCTCTATTAAAACCTGCTTTATCAAAATCTCCAATCTTGTCTACTATATTTCTTATAGTATCAAGAGCATCTTTATCGTCTTTAGCTTTATAATCTGTTACTCCTGATATTTCACAATGTGTAGTTGCTCCACCAAGAGTTTCATTATCTATACTTTCACCAATTGCAGCTTTAACTAAGTAACTTCCAGCTAGAAATATACTGCCTGTTTTATCTACGATAAGCGCTTCATCACTCATAATAGGTAAGTAAGCTCCACCAGCAACACAACTTCCCATTACAGCGGCTATTTGAGTAATTCCCATACTACTCATTACAGCATTATTTCTAAAAATACGACCAAAATGTTCTTTGTCAGGAAAAATTTCATCTTGAAGTGGTAAATACACACCAGCAGAATCCACTAAATATATTATTGGTAATTTATTTTCAATTGCAATTTCTTGAGCTCTTAAATTCTTTTTTCCTGTAATTGGAAACCAAGCACCAGCTTTAACTGTAGCATCATTAGCAACGACTATACATTGCTTTCCTTTTATATATCCAATCTTAACCACAACACCTGCAGATGGACATCCGCCATGTTCTTTATACATGTCTTCACCAGCAAAAGCACCAATTTCAATAGATTTAGATTTTGGATCTAATACATAATCTATACGTTCTCTAGCTGTCATTTTACCTTTAGCGTGTAGTTTAGCTATACGAGATGCACCACCTCCAAGTTTTACTTTAACTAGACGTTTTCGTAAATCTGAAGCTAATTGTTTATTATAATCTTCGTTTATATTGAAGTTTAGATCCATAAGAGTGAATTAATATCCACGAATTTACAAAACCTAATGTGGTTTATAAAGTGAAATTTTTGTTAAAATATAAAACATGGTAATATATACCATGTAATATATATAATAATTTTTATATATTTGTACTTTAAAACAAACACTATGAAAAATATAATAGCCTTTGCAGGTAGTAACAGTTCACAATCGATAAATAAAAAATTGGTTGAGTTTGCAGGACAAAGTCTTAAAGACATAAAAATAAAAGTATTAGATTTAAATGATTTTGAACTACCAATTTATGGTTCAGATTTAGAGAACGAAAAAGGAATTCCGAAAACAGCAAATGATTTTTTTAACCATATTTTAGAATCTGATGGCATTTTACTTTCACTTGCAGAGCATAATGGCAACTATTCTGCAGTATTTAAAAATTTATTTGACTGGATGTCGAGGATAGATGGGAAATTATGGAGCAATAAACCAATGTTTTTAATGGCTACATCACCTGGTGGTAGAGGAGGAACTTCGGTATTGGAAGTAGCAAAAGCTAGATTTCCATATATGGGAGGAAATATTGTAGCTGAGTTTTCATTGCCTTTGTTTTTTGACAACTTTTCAGATGATAAAATAGTAAATGATGAATTTAATTCAACTTTTAATATTGAATTACAGAAATTTATTAATGCAGTATTAGATTAAAAATCAATTAATAATATCAAAAATGGGAGATTTTTCAAAAGACATTAATTCAAAATTTCCGAATAATAAAATAAAAGCAACGCTTAATATTTTATATACGGCTAATTGGATAAATGGCCATCAAAATGCTTTTTTTAAACCCTATGGTATTTCTCCACAGCAGTTTAACATTTTAAGAATTTTAAAAGGAGCAAGTATACCTTTAAAAGTTCAGACTATTAAAGAACGAATGGTTGAGAAATCACCAAATGCTACGCGTTTAATGGATAAACTATGCGCTAAGCATTTAATTAAACGTGAACATTGTCCGAATGATAGACGAGTAGTTTATTCTACGATAACCGAAGACGGAATGAGTTTAATAGAAGAAATTTCTAAACATTTACAAGACGATTTGTTAGAAAATTTATCAGAAGATGAGGCAATACAATTAAGTAAATTATTAGATAAAATAAGATAGAAAGGTAAATAAATGAAAACAATACTTCATAAAGCAGAAGATAGAGGATTTGCAAATCATGGTTGGTTACAAGCAAACCATTCATTTAGTTTTGCTAGTTATTACAATCCTGAAAAAATTCAGTTTGGTGCACTTCGTGTATTAAATGATGATATAATTGCTCCAAAAATGGGATTTGGAACACATCCTCATGAAAATATGGAAATAATTACTATTCCAATTTCTGGTGTATTAAAACATCGTGATAATATTCATACAGATTGGCAGACTGTAGTTCCGGGAGAAGTTCAGGTAATGTCTGCAGGAAAGGGTGTTCAGCATTCTGAGATAAATGGTTCAGTAAATGACTATTTAAGTTTGTTTCAAATTTGGATTGTTCCAAATAAAAAGGATGTAAGTCCTCGTTACGACCAGATAAAGTTTGATGCAAAGGATAGAATGGATAAGCTTCAAGTACTTGTAAGCTCGATTGATGAGGATTATAATGGTAGTCTAAAAATCCATCAAAACGCAAAAATTTCAAGATTAGATTTAAGCAAACACAAGACTTTTAACTACGAAATGTTGAGTGAAAATCATGGTGCGTATTTAATGAATATAGACGGAGAAGTCGTTGTTAATGAGCAAACTGCAAAAACACGAGATGCAATTGGAATATCGAATTCCGATAGTTTTATAGTTTCAGCAAAAGAAGATTCACAACTTCTTTTTATTGAAGTTCCAATGCTCTAAGGACATTAATTAATATTACATTTTTTATAAAGCATCTTAAAAGGATGCTTTTTTTTATAAAAAAAATCGATATTTGTAATTAACTAACTTTCTAAATACACTAAATAATGGCAATGAATAAAAATACAGTGTTAGCTTGGGCTACCACTATAATGGTAATTGTAGGCGTAACGTTAATTTTAATGGGAGCGTTTAAATACGATGAAGTAGCTGGATACGGTTTTGGAGCTGTTGGTATTGGTTTTTTTGCAATTGCCTGGGTGTTTAATGCTTTAAAAGGAAGAGTATAAATAATATAAATAATGAGCGACGATAAGAAGGTGATTTTTTCAATGACAGGATTAACAAAAACCTTTCAAGGTGTGAATACTCCTGTTTTAAAAAATATTTATTTAAGTTTTTTCTATGGTGCTAAAATCGGCATTTTAGGTTTAAATGGTTCTGGTAAATCAACATTGTTGAAGATTATAGCTGGAATTGATAAAAATTTCCAAGGTGATGTAACTTTTGTACAGGATTATTCTGTTGGAATGCTCGAGCAAGAACCAATTCTTGATGACGATAAAACAGTATTAGAAGTTGTAAAAGAAGGTGCAGCAGAGACAGTTGCTATTCTTGACGAATACAACAAAATAAACGATATGTTTGGTTTAGAAGAAATCTATTCAGATCCTGATAAAATGCAGAAGCTTATGGACAAGCAAGCAGAACTGCAGGATAAAATTGATGCATCAAATGCTTGGGAACTAGATACTAAACTGGAAATCGCCATGGATGCTTTACGTACTCCTGATGGTGACAAGAAGATTGGTGTGTTGTCTGGTGGAGAACGTCGTCGCGTTGCGTTATGTCGCTTATTACTTCAAGAACCAGATGTATTACTTCTAGATGAGCCTACCAACCATTTAGATGCAGAATCTGTTCACTGGTTAGAGCATCATTTAGCACAATATAAAGGTACAGTTATAGCAGTAACACACGATAGATATTTCTTGGATAATGTAGCAGGATGGATTTTAGAGTTAGATAGAGGTGAAGGTATTCCTTGGAAAGGAAATTACTCATCTTGGTTAGACCAAAAATCCAGTCGTATGGCTCAAGAAGGTAAAGTAGCTTCTAAACGTCAAAAAACATTAGAAAGAGAATTAGAATGGGTTCGTCAAGGAGCGAAGGGTCGTCAAACAAAGCAAAAGGCACGTTTGAAGAACTACGATAAGTTGATGAGTCAAGACCAAAAGCAGTTAGACGAAAAACTGGAAATATACATTCCTAATGGACCACGTTTAGGAACCAATGTTATTGAAGCAATTGGTGTAAGCAAAGGTTTTGAGGATAAGTTATTATATGATGATTTAAATTTCAATCTTCCACAAGCTGGAATAGTTGGTATTATTGGTCCTAATGGAGCTGGTAAAACGACTATTTTTAAAATGATAATGGGAGAGATTGAGCCAGATGGAGGTGAATTTAAAGTTGGTGAAACAGCGAAGATTGCTTATGTTGATCAAGCACATTCAAACATCGATCAGGAGAAGAGTATTTGGCAAAACTTTAGTAATGAACAAGAGTTGGTCATGATGGGAGGAAAGCAGGTGAATTCTCGTGCGTATTTAAGCCGCTTTAATTTTAGCGGAAGTGAACAAAATAAAAAAGTAAAATTATTATCTGGAGGTGAGCGTAACCGTTTGCATTTGGCAATGACTCTAAAGGAAGAAGGCAATGTATTACTTTTAGATGAGCCTACTAATGATCTTGATGTAAATACACTACGAGCACTTGAAGAAGGTTTAGAAAACTTCGCAGGATGTGCCGTGGTGATTAGTCACGACAGATGGTTTTTAGATAGAATTTGCACGCATATTTTAGCTTTTGAAGGCGATTCTCAAGTCTATTTCTTTGAAGGTGGATTTACAGATTACGAAGAGAATAAAAAACAACGTCTTGGTGGTGATCTCATTCCAAAACGAATTAAGTATAAAAAGTTAATTCGATAAAAAGCGTTTTTATTTATTGTTATTTTCGTATAAATGTCCTTCTGTAAAATCTTGATATTTAAGCTCTTCATTATTTTTAAGTGAAGCTTCACTTAAGCGTTCACTTTCTTTTCTTAATCGAATAGATTTCACTATTGCCAATACAATTAATATAAAAAAGAAAATAGCTATTATGATCAATACGTGTTCAATTCCAAATGCAAGAATAAAACTTGTAAGTAATAGGAATTTATTTAATAATAAAGCGTATAACATATAAGTAGTGTTTAGGGATTTGTTATAAATTTAATAATTTTATTTTAATTCATCAATATCTTATTTATACCAATCAAGTTGAATTACTTCTATGGATTTGTTGGACTCTTCAATAATTGTTTTAAAAAGAGAAACATCACTAAATCCGTTTTTTCCTCTATAATGATAAGGGTAAACATGTTTAGGTTTAAATTCTAAAACCGCTTCGGAAGCGCTTTTAACAGTCATAGTATAGGGTAAGTTCATACATACAAATGCAATATCGATATTTTGAAGACTTCGCATTTCTACAATATCTTCTGTATCACCAGAAATATATACTCGTTTTTTACCAAGTGTTAAAATGTATCCATTTCCTCTGCCTTTTGGGTGAAACTTTAAAGCTTCTTCTCTTAGGTTATACATAGGTATGGCTTCAATACTAATCTTCGAATTAAGCTTATGAGATTCACTATTGTTGAGGACAATTATATTTTTATTTAAAGTACTATCTAGTTTATCGAAAACCGCTTTTGGCATCACTTTTTTAATCCCTTCAGATTCCAATTCGAGTAAGGTATTGTTGTCGAAATGATCGCCATGAATATCAGTAATTATAATTAAACTAGGTTTTTTTTGACCTATAAAAGCATCTTTTCCTCCTACAGGATCTACATAAATCACTTGATTTTCATACTCTAATACAAATGTAGCATGAGAAATTGACGTGATATTTATTTGATTTTCATGTTTTTGAGAATTGGAAAATGTGATATTTAAGAAAATAACACACAGGCATAAATACTTGATAGAGTTCAACATTTTTAATAGTTATATTTGACAAGTGTAACAAAAGTTACATTGCGGAATTAAGTGATTTTTATCATGATTTTTATAAGCATTCACATTTAAATTTGCACATATAAACACTTAGTTTTTTATGTAAAAATACAATTCTAAGTATAAATATTAACCAAAATAAAATTAACAACATAAATAAACAATTATGAAATCAAATTTTTTAAAGGTATTTGCCTTATTATTTTCAACTATAATTTACGCTCAAGCTGGACATATTATGCAAGGAGTAGGTGCAGTAAACATGTCTATGGGTGGAGCAGCAACAGCACAACCTCTTGATATATCTGGAGCAATGCAATGGAATCCAGCTACACTTTCAACTTTTGATGATAAGATATTCAAGTTTGACCTTGGTTTATTCTTTTCTTCTCCAGAGTTATTCTCAACAGCTCCAGAATTTGATAGTATGGGACCAACAGGAAATTTCTTTAGTGGAAATACTAAAGACGATAGAGGTGTTTCACCTATGCCTGCATTAGCAATGGTTTGGGGTAAAGAAGACAGCAAACACACTTTTGGTGCGTCTGCTTTTGGTATTAGTGGATTTGGGGTTACTTTCCCGGAAAGTATGACAAACCCAATTAATATGCCTCAACCAAATGGTTTTGGTCATATTGAATCAGATTATATGTTATTACAAGTAGGTGTTACTTGGGCTTACGAATTATCAGATAAATTTTCTATTGGTATCGAGCCAACATTTAATTATGCTGCATTAGAATTAGCACCTAATCCAACATCTAATCCATCTATGACTGCAGGTTATCCATCTACTGACAAAGCATCAGCAACTGGTATTGGAGCACAATTTGGTTTATTCTATGATTCAGGGACAGGTTTCAAAGCTGGAGCATCTTATAAAACAACTCAAAAGTTTAGTAAATTCGAATTTGAGAATACTTATTTAGATAATTCAACTTCAAAGAATGAATTTCAAATGGATTACCCTTCTATTTTATCATTTGGTTTAGGTTATTCTAAAGGAGATTTTGATTTAGCATTAGATTATAGAATGGTTGATTATGAAAATACTGATGGATTTTCTAAAACAGGATGGACTCCAACTGCTTCTGTAGCAGGATTTGGATGGGAAAATATTTCAATTTTATCAGCAGGTATTCAATATAAAGGTGTAGATAAATTACCTTTACGTTTAGGTTATACTTCTAGCACTAATCCAATAAATGAATCAGTTGCATTTTTTAATATTCCAGCAACAGCAATTATAAAAAACGCCTTCCAATTAGGGTTAAGTTACGAAGCTAATGATAATTGGTGTATTGATGCTGTTTACCATTATGGATCTAGTGGAGATAAAACTGAAGGACAAATTTTAAATCCAGGATTTATAGCAGCTGATAATCCACTTGGAGCAATACCTGGAAGTGTAGTAGCTTATGATATGACTACCTCAATGATCCAATTTGGTGTAAGCTATACATTTAACAAAAAAGAAGTAAAAGAATAATTTTTTTAATAGTTTGATTAATAAAGCGGTTCCTAAATTTTTAGGAACCGTTTTTTATTATTAAAAGTTTTGTAACTTTTTTATAATAAGCGCTACAAATATTTTAGGTAAATATTATTTTAATAATGCTAATTTTTACCGAAATTGCTATTCGTAATAATTTCAACTAATTTTAAATTTACTACACTATGTCTGATGATTTTGATTTATTAGAAACCAATTCTAACGAAAAACAAGAAAAAGTTGATGTAAACTGGGGAAAAGCTATAGACCAAATGAAGTCTAAGTTAGCGCAAGAAGACGACCCAGAAGTGCGTCAAAAAATACTTAACGCAACACTTGATGATGTTGTTGATATGGCAGAAAAAGATAGAACATCACTATTAGATGCGATTAAAGACCTTACAGATTATCAGGATGAAGTTGGGATAATTTTCGAAAACTTTTCTTCATTAAACGCAGATGAGCAAAAAATAATCAACAATGCTATTAAACGTTTAGAGCATGCTAAAGTTGAACTAGAAGAAGCAGAAAGTAAAACAGATACATGGTGGAATAATCTTTGGGGAAGAAAAAGTAAAATTAAAAACGCTCAAGACGAACTAAAATCCGCACAAAAAACAAGAGATGAAGCTGATAATAAAGCAAAAGCGATGTTCCAGCAACGTATTGAGAGTGCAGATGTTCAAACTCTATTAAACGAATTATCTTTTAAAAGTCAGGCTGCTGTTAAGCGTTTAAAAGACAGAGAAGTTGAAATAAAAGAGGTAGAAGATAAATTGCAAGATGCTATTGTAGAAGCTACAAAAAACCATACTAAAGCTCTTGAAAAGAAAAAAGAAGTTGAAGCGAAACTAGAAGAGCGTTATGCTTTATTAAAACAAGCGCGTCAAGAATTAGAAGAAATTGTTGATAAGCAAACTGCAGAATATGCTCAAGCAGTTGGTAAAGTAACCCAATTAGAGCAAAAAGTTGAAGAATTAGAAGGTCTTAAAAATGCTTACACAACTTTAGCTGCATCAAAAGATAGCTTTGTACATAAACATAATTTAACCATTAAAGTATTAACATCATTACGAAGTAATTTACAAACTCATCGTGCTAAGCTAAAATCTGATACTGAAGAACGTTTAAAATATTACGATGGTTATGTAGTAGCATTAAAAGCACGTACAGATCAAGAATTTGCAGCTATTTTAGAACACTTAGGTGTTAAAACAGATGAACATATTGGTGAAACTTTAGCAGCTATGCATACAGCTTCAGCTAAGGCGAGACAAGAAATGATGGATAATATTCCTGTTCATGAAAAAGTAATGCAAGGTGTTTATAGTAGTTATGCAGAAGCGTTACAAGAAATTAGAGCTAAGGATATGGAAATTCAGAAAAACTTTGCAGATCGTTATGGTATTGATATGAAAGAAATTTTTGAAGAATACTATAAAGCAAAAAACACGCCTCCAGTAGATGATGGAGGAGAAGGTGAAGGCGAAGCTCCAAAACCAAAAGGAGAAGACGATTTACTATCTTAAATATATAAAGCGTTTTTCTTTTAGAAGCGCTTTATCTTATATTCAATTTAACTTTCATTAATTAACTAAATGTCAATTAACCATATTGTTACACCTTTAGATTCAGCAGTTCTTGATTCAAAAGAGCATTATATTTTTTATCATAAAATGATAGATTTTGCGCTTAAAGAATTAATTGTGGCTGTGCAACAACAAAAGCTGTGTAATAATCAAGAAGTTATTTTCTTTAAACAATATTGTGATTTGCTATTGTATTCAATAGAAGCAATGCGAGTAAAATATATGTACGATGAAGAAGATAACATGAAAATTGATTTAACAGAATCTGGATTTCCAAATTACTTAGAATTTAGATATTTGTTTAATGATTTAGAGTTAAGAAATGAATATTTAACAAAACTTACAGATTCTGATGTTTTAAAAGAAGAGTTTTTAGATACACTAATGCGTAAAAAAGAACCTGTTAAAAAAATAAAATTGTTTCAGGCTGCATCAATAGTATATTATAAATCTGTACAACAACGCTTTATTTTTAATCGATTTGTTCAAGGTAAAATCGTAAAAGCACCAAAGGAAGTTGCAGCAGAATTTATGACAAGCTGGAGTTTTTACGATGTTTCTTTTAATAGACCATATATCTGCTTTATGTATTTTAATTATAATGGTCATGTTATCGAAAATTATAAAGAAAAGCTTTACGAAGTTTTAAAACTTACAGCAGATAGAGAAATGTCTTTAGATACTATGGCATATGCAATTGATAGAAAATTACCTGAAATTAGCCCAAAACAATTGAAGCGAATAGATTTAGGTCCTATACATAACGTCTTTGCAAAAGACGAAAATGTAATTACTCATGCATTATTAGAAGGTATAAGTCAAAAAGAGATACCTCTAGAATCGTATGCAATTTCTTTAAAAATAGATGAAGTGTTTTCTGGAAGTGAATTTAAAGAAGGTAGTTTTTTCAACAAACAAGTTTTACAAAATTGGAGTGAAATTATTAAGCAAAAATATGTTTTAGCACCACATCGTATTATTCAGCTTTTGTATAATAAAACTCCAGAAGTTTTAAATATTCTAGCTAAACCACCTTTTCAGATTGCAGATTTAAAAATTGAAAAGTTAGATTAATTACTATTAATCTTTAATTATAAAATATGGAACACAATTCAACTTTTCCAATTAAGCAAAACGAACTTGACATGCTTCGTGATGAAGCTACATCATACATTAAAAGTGTACAATGGGAACAAGGACAACGCGCTAAGAATAAAGATAAAGATGCAAAAGACGATTCTATTTTACTTTATTTATCACGTGCAAATGGTGGAAATGGTGCATCTGTAGATGTCACTTCTGTTTCTAAAACTATTTTAGCTTTAAAAAAACGATTACTACCTGATTCTGTTGCTATACCATTAAATCTAAATCAAACTTTATATGCTATCCAAGAGGGATTAACTCTTGGTATATGGATTAAAGACAGTTATTATGATGCATCTGGATTATCTAGTTTAAGCGAACGAAAATCTACTTTAGATAATTCAGGAAAACGTGAGTACGAAAGTAAAATGCATACAGCAACTGCTTTTATGTTGTTTGCAACTGCTTATAAAATCTTAAACGATTTAAAACCAATTGCTTCAGACGATTTAAGTGTAATGATAAATAAATTTGCTGGACTTCCAGAAGTTTCATTTATGTCACCACTTAAAGGGTTGTCCTGTAGTTTGTTTTATTATGATAAATATTTAGGTCATCCTCAAATTATCAATTCAGACAAGGATGTTATTGATTTTACTGTTGTATATTTTGAAGCTTTAATAGATGAAATTCAACTAAGAAAAAGTTCATTAGAGTACACCGAAACAATTCTAGATAGAACGTATAAACTCGAAAACTCTGAGTTTGCAATATCAGGTTGGAATAATGTTTTTGCAGGAACAGCAAAGAGTATAGAATTTAATCAAATTAAATTTGATCAAATAGTAGGGAACAGAGATGCAAAACATTTTGCACGTCGACTAACAGAACGCATGTTAAGTTTTGACTTCATTGCTAAAAAGAATCCATTTCAAGAATTAGGTGGATTTATGCCAGTTTTTATGGGTTATGGAATTCCAGGAACAGGAAAAAGTATGCTTATTGCTGCAATAGCTACTAAGCTTAAGGAACATTGTACAAATTTGGATATTCCGTTTTTATTTCATCCTATGCCAGATACTTTAATTAGTACTTTTCAAGGTGGATCAGCAGAGAAAATGGTAGAGTGGATGAAACCTTTACAAGACCCAACTAAGTTAATTTTTGCACCTATTGATGATGCAGAGAATAATTTACAGGAACGTACAACACAAGGTGTTTCAGCTGGTGTTAAAGAAGTTATTGGAGTTTTCTTAAGATATACGGAAGGTGCTTACGCTGTAAATTATGGAAACAGTTCTATTGGTTTATTTACTAATTTGCCAGAAATGTTGGATAAAGCTGTTATTTCTCGTGTACAAGGACGATTTAAAATAGATGGTGCACGAACTGAGCATGACTTTTTAGATCAAGATTATATTTGGTGGAAAAAGTTTGAAAAATCAATGCCAAGTTTTGTGAATATGGAAGATCCAAAGGGATATAAATATCTTGACGATCAAGGTTTGGCCAAAAGTATGGGAGAAATTCTTAGTCAGGTTGAAAAACCATCCGAAGAACGTATATTAGAAACTTATGATAAAGTAGATAAAATGCATGATGTAAATGAGCATTTGTTTTATGCTGCTTTATATAAAGAGATTCAAAAAATATTTCCATTCTTTTCATCACGTGATGTTAGAAATATTCAATCTGCAATATCATTACGTTTAACAGATTTCGATTTAGAAAACGATTGGTTTGAAAACCCTGACGTCTATTTCAAACAAGATTATGATATAAAATTTGGAATGCTTCAAGAGCTTATGAAAGCAAATATGAAAGGGTTAAATTTTTCTGATATAAGAAAACAAGAAGTTGTTCGCTATTTGGATAATGTAGCAACTATTGCAGATACAGACTTTAAGCGTAAAGTAGATCAGCGCGTAAATCAAATGAATATAGAATTAGAAGCAAGAGAGCAGTTTGATAAAAGTAATGCGTAAACTTAAAAATATAAAATTTAATAATCTATCAAATGAATGGGCTACTTTAGATAGAATAGATTACGATTATCAATTTAAAGATGGTAGCTGGAAACGCTTATCAAGAGAAAGTTATAATAGAGGAAATGGTACTTCAATATTGTTGTATAACAAAGAAAAGAAAACAGTCATTTTAACCAAACAATTTAGAATGCCTGCATATATTAATAATGAGAATGATGGTATATCTATAGAAGTTTGTGCTGGAGCTTTAGATAAAAACGAATCTCCAGAAACTTGTATTATACGTGAGGTAGAAGAAGAAGTAGGTTATAAAATTAATTCTGCTCAAAAAGTATTTGAAGGCTATATGTCTCCAGGAGCAGTTACAGAAAAAATGCATTTTTTTGTTGCCGAATATACTGATGATATGAAGATTAACGAAGGAGGAGGTTTAGAAATTGAAGATGAAGAAATCGAGGTTTTAGAAATGCCTTTAAAAGAAGCAATTAAAAAAATGAATGCTTTTGAAATTAAAGATGCTAAAACAATAATATTATTGCAGTATGCGCAACTAAACAATTTGGTGTAATGCAAAAACTAAAAAAAGCAAATTTATATAGAAGCGAACTAATTCCTGTCAGCGGAAAATTAGTAGAACGTTATAATTTATGTTTAGAAAAATTAGGATTTAAAGCATCACGTCTTAAAGCATTTTCAATTGATGGTATAGGTTGGAGTCCAGAAATAGCTAAAGAAAAAGGAAACATGCATTACCTCAATCATGGAGATGCTAATCCGCATGCAATTATTATTTCGCCTTTACAGAAAGGTAAACCTGTTTATGTACCAAACCATTCTTTCGATAGAGATTTGATGAAGCATGTTTTTAAAACATATGGAAATGCTATTAACGATATTA
>Ga0102812_10000987_pt1 | contig 19985 bp, 12 predicted proteins | sample ColrivemetaGS713_FD_79334 | JGI IMG/M metagenome (GOLD analysis project Ga0102812, IMG submission 79334) | Estuarine microbial communities from the Columbia River estuary - Flood tide ETM metaG S.713 | ecosystem: Environmental > Aquatic > Marine > Intertidal zone > Estuary | place: USA...
CTTGGATAGGTTACAGAAAAGCTAAACAATCACTTGGTGAAGGCAAGGCATTTTTCGCCTTTGTTACTTTTTGGTTGCTTTTTGAGTACATACACTTAAACTGGCAAATAACTTGGCCTTGGCTTACCTTAGGAAATGTATTTGCTAAACATAACAATGTGGTGCAGTGGTACGAGGTTACAGGTACATTGGGAGGCACATTATGGGTGCTTTTAGCGAATATTTACATTTACAAAGCCATGCTGCTGAAAGGCAAAAAAGTTTGGTTTAAGCCAGCATTAATTCTTATTACACCTATTTGTTTTTCAATAGTTTATCGATTTTTAAGTACGCAAATTTCGTATGCTGTTTTCGAAACCTATCAAACAATTTTAGTGCAACCTAATGTAGATCCGTACGAAAAATTTAATCCAGGACAGGAAGTGAACACCCTAAGAAAAATGTTGGCAATGGTAGAAGATTCTATTGATAGCGAAACCAAATATGTTGTATTTCCTGAAACCGCCATTGTAGCATATGTAGATGAAGATAATGCAACGGGTTACGAGAGTATCCGATTGATGCAAGCATTTGCTCGACGTCACCCTCAAATACACATAATTTCAGGCGTTTCTTCCTATAACTTTTACAATAAGTTTGAAAAACGAAGCGAAACAGCTCGTAAAACACCACAAGGAGATGAATACGAGAGTTATAACACCGCAATAGAAGTAGATAGTGTTGGCAGCATAAATTGGTATCATAAATCTAAACTTGTGCCCGGAGTTGAAAAAATGCCTTACCCAAAACTGTTTGGATTCTTAGAATATTTTAGCATAGATATGGGAGGAATATCTGGCAGTTTGGGTAGCGATTCAACCGCTAAGGTTTTTGACGCTGGGGCTAAACCCGATGTTGCTGCATTAATCTGTTACGAAAGTATATTCCCTGACTATGTAAACGATTTCGTAAACAAAGGTGCAGAAATACTGTTTGTAATTACCAATGATGGCTGGTGGAAAGACACCGACGGCTATAAGCAACATATGTATTACGCTACGTTAAGAGCTATTGAAAACAGAAGAGAAGTATTACGAAGTGCAAACACAGGAATTACATGCCACATAAATAGATTGGGAGATATACAAGAACTTACAAAATGGGATGAACCAACAGTGCTAAAAGTACAAGCCAGAAATCACGCTCTAAAAACAGTGTACACACGCTATGGCGACTACATAGGTAAGTTTGCAAGTTTTATTGCTATTATTTTTATCTTGGGAATATTTGTAAAGAGAAGAATAGGCTAATGCAATTTGAAATAAATAATATCGGACTAACGACGTATTCTGTAGCTTTGGAAGCTCAGAACGTTGCTCATGAAAAAGTGAGCAGCGGCAGCAATCCTATTGTTATATTTTGCGAGCATCCTCATGTTTATACTTTTGGTAAAAGTGCAGACAAAAACAATCTGTTAATTAATCCTGAATTTCTTAAAAAAATAAATGCCGAAGTATTTGAAACTGAACGGGGTGGCGATATTACCTACCACGGGCCAGGACAATTAGTAGGTTACCCCATAATTAACTTAAGAGCCTGTGGCCTTGGGATTAAAAAGTATGTGGAAACATTGGAAAATAGCTTAATAACGGCTTTAGCTGATTTTAATATAGCAGCCTACCAAATTGATGGATTAACGGGCATTTGGGTTGGAAAAGAAAATGAAATTAAACGAAAAATAGGTGCAATTGGAATAAGAATTAAAAACGGAGTAAGCATGCATGGTTTTGCATTAAATGTAAATACCGATTTGAGTTATTTTAACCACATTATACCTTGTGGCATAACCGACAAAGGTGTAACATCGATTGCCAAAGAAAATGGGTCTGGAGATTTACTGGAATTTTCTACTAGATTTATGCACCATTTTACCTTGCAAATAAAGAATTCATTAGCTTTGTCGCTTATATAAATAAGCACTAGCATTATGAATACGCTTAAAAAAATTTTATTATGGATTATTGGTTTATCCATAACCGCAGCAGTTCTAGTTATAGTATTTGCTCTATTTGCTAATTATAGTAGCGGATATCGAGTTGGTAGAATTATAAAAATAAGCGAAAAAGGCTATGTCTTTAAAACCAACGAAGGCCAACTAAATACTGGCGGTTTTTCTGAAGGTGATGGAGATATTACTTCAAGCATTTGGAATTTCTCTGTAAAAAAGGGAGATCACGAAATATTGGAGCAAATAAAAGGTGCAGACAAAAGCATGGTTCGTGTGTATTACGACGAAAAATTTGTTAAAATCTCTTTCTTAGGAGATACCAAATACTTTGTAACAAAGGTGGAAAAGGTGGAATAGCGTTTAAACTAAACTCCAATCTACTGCGTTTACGGCTAAATATAAATTAGCCTTACTAAAAGGCTTGCTGCCAAAAAAGCCCGCTTTACCGCCTGCATATACTTCGGCTGCCGGATGAGGTGCTTCTAAAATCAAGTGCTTAGTTGTGTCAATCAGTACTTTCTTGCTTTGAGCAAGCTTGCCCCACAGTATAAAAACAACGCCTTTTTTATGATTAGAAATTGCCTTTATCGTAGCATCTGTAAAGCTTTCCCAACCTTTGTTTTTATGGCTAGCAGGTGACTTATGTTCTACTGTGAGGATGGTATTGAGTAAAAACACACCATTTTGTGCCCATTTGGTAAGATTACCGTTTGTAGGAATTGGTAAAACCAAATCTGACTGCAATTCCTTAAAAATGTTGCGAAGTGAAGGCGGAATTCTAACCCCATCTTGTACCGAAAAACAAAGTCCGTGTGCTTCGCCTGCCCCGTGGTATGGGTCTTGCCCTAAAACAACAACCTTTACGTTATCTATCGGCGTAAGATTATAAGCATTAAATATATCAGACTCTGGAGGATAAATAACAGCACTCCGCCCCTCCCTTTCCTTTAAGAATTTAACTAAGCTTTGAAAATAATCTTTTTCAAACTCGGCATTTAATACATCCTTCCAACTTTTGTGTATTTCAACTGCAGAAAGTATCATTCCATACCCCTCAGCTTTACATCTTTATTATAAGGGCTATTGGGCACAACATACTTTTTGTACATCCACACAGCAGAGCCAATAAATGCTCCTAAGAACACTAGCAAAATCAATAGTTTTAAATACTTGTTTTTCATATAAAAAAAAGAATGGAGAGATTTCTCCCTCCACTCAAAATTATCATTTATTTTAGAAAAAAAATTATTCTCCTGGTTTAATAAAGGCATATTCTTTAGCAAAACGTAACATTTGCTCTACATATCCTTCGCCAGAAACTTCTAAATCAACAAAATTGCCTTTATCGTCTAATACTGGGGTAAGTTTTGGTTGCACAAAACCGCTGTATGGCGAAAGATTTAAGCTTTCAAATCTTGCCAATACTTCTTTGTGTAAAGCTTGATCTACCTTTACCCCATATCCTTCTACTAAAGCTTCCGCAGCGGCATAATCTCCTTCTGATTTTATGCGTTGAATTTCTTTTAACAATTCACCGAAAATAACTTTTAGTTTAGCATAATCGTTAACTACAAAAAACGTTTTTCCATCAACCACTTTTTTCTCAATCACATTTTCTTTCAATCCTTTTTCGTAAGCCCAAGATGCATTTAATTGTCTGTTACGCATATGGTCTTCTTCTATGTTTTCTCCCAAATCTAGTCTACGTAATTGCAACATCATGCCATTAGCAATGTAGTTATCGTATTCGGCTTTCCCTACGTCTAATGTTGGCATTAAACCTAAATCTACTAATTTTTGATCGTAAATGTAATACAATGCCACTAAGTCAGCACGAGCTTCCTCTAGCGTATTGCTGTAGTTTTTAAGCGTTTCTTTAGGTGTACCAATCCCTTTGTTTATTTTTCCTGATGCGTGACCAATAACCTCGTGCATTGCAGTGTGCATTTTACCCGATAATTTACCGTGTTCTTTTATGCGTGCTTGAACATCTTCACCTAGGTAAAATTCATTTACCGTACTTCCACCGCTTGCTGCATCGTATCCTGCTACTATATTTCCAAGACTAATAGATTTAGAACCATGTGTGCTTCTTATCCAGTTGCTGTTTGGTAAATTTACACCAATTGGCGTGCTAGGGGCTGCATCTCCTGCTTCAATAGCTGCGTTTATAACTCTATAGCTTACACCCACAACATTCTCTTTTTTGTGCTCATTCATTATTGGGCTATTATCCTCAAACCATTGTGCATTTTCGCCCAAAACTTTCATTCGCTTACTAGCATCCAAATCATTTACTTGAATAATACCCTCAAATGCACCTTTGTATCCAATTGCATCACCATATACTTCAATAAAACCAAGTATAAAATCGATATCGCCACCTGTGCTTGCTACCCATTTAATGTTGGTATTGTCCCATTGTTTTAAATCTCCAGTTTTAAAATACTCAATTAGCATGCTTAAATGTTCTGCTTGAGCTTCAGTTTCTGCAACACCTTTTGCTTTTTCTAACCAAAAAATCATTTGGTCCATTGCCTCGCCATATAAACCACCTGATTTATACGTTAAGTCTACCAATTTACCGTCTCTTTTAACCAAACGAGAGTTTAATCCGTACTCTACAGGTGTAGTATCTCCTTCCACAGCCATTGCTTTATAGTGTGCAATTGCTTCACTTTCTGTAACACCAGAATAGTAGTTGTTGGCCGATGCAGAAACTTTATCTACTCCTTTGTCTTTTACTACTTTTTTGGCATCTACGTTAGGATCAAACATTACAGGAGTAAGTTTTGCAACCAATTGTTCAGGTGTTTCCCCTTCCATAGTTGGCCATACCGCATCTTTACTGTTTGCAATTAGTTCCGCAAAATAGGCTTGGCTAAAGGTAGGTAAAAACTTCTTTTCAGCATAGTGATGATGAATTCCGTTAGAAAACCAAACGCGTTTTAAATACACTTCAAAAGCTTTCCAATCTGCAGTAGTTTTATCACCACTGTATTTTTGATAGATTTCTTCTAACGTTCTTTTTATTTGAATGTTATGCTTATAGTTTTGAGCATACACAATTTCTCTTCCGCTTAAAGCTGCTTGAGAAAGATAGTATACAAGTTCTCTTTGTTTTACGGTTAGGTTTTTGATATCTGTAGCATCGTATGGCAAAATACGTAAATCAGCAAATCTATTGCTAGAATCGTCATACATTGTTTTTGCAAATGCTTCAAAATCAAACACATCTTTTACAGTTTGTTCTTTAACTGTTTTGTTGCAGGCTGCTAATGATGCTGCAACAATTACTAAAAATAAAATTTTTTTCATGGATAAATTATAATTGGCTGCCAAGGTACGCGTTTTTGACAAATAATAGAAAATCCAACTTCCAAGAAAACTTGAAAATTGGATTTTGTGCTAATCGTTAAGCTTTGGTAGAAGCTAATTCAAATAATCGTAGTATAACGAAAATGTTTCTGCATTTAGTAGATAAACCAATGACTTACCATCGTTTAGAATAAAGAAACCAGATGTAGCTTTCTCATACGGATTAAATCGTTGGTCTATTTTCTCGATACCATAAACAGCGTTGTTGCCTACTTCATCTACCTTTTTTTCGAAATTATCTACTTTTTGGCTTAGTTTATCTAGCTTAGATAAAGCTCCGCTATTGCTTTTCATTGCCTCCCAATCTTTATCTACTTTTTCTTCAATCACCGGCTCTATTAAAATTTTTTTACCCTCAGATATAGCTCCAGTTGACATATTTAATGTTGAATAGTAACCAATGTTTTTCTTGTAGCTAATAAATACAATGTCATTACCTTGTATGCTTCTAAAAGGAAATACCTTGTATTTTTTTAAGGTACTTGCCATTTGTATGGCTCTAAGATTTCTCAAATTACCCCCCACTTCTATATTCGATTTCTCTTTTTCTAGAATGTTTACGTTGGTTAACTCCCCCGTTTTATTAGTTTCAAATACTACAAAGTCGTAAACAGTAATTACATACTCGCTTCCCGAGTTTCCGCCCAACAAAAATTCTGCGGTTGTCACACCAGATCCGCCCGTATAACTTTCGCAAACAATGCTGTAACCTGTAGACGTAGTAGTTATTTTCTCAACCAATACCTTCATTTTACCGCTAAAAAGAAAGTCGCCTGTTTTTTTATCCTTTAGTTTGGTTTTAATATTTTCCCAATCGAAGGTATTAAGATTTTTCTGTGTTCCATCTGCATTTAAAACAGTAACAAAAAGTCCTTCGGTTTTTTTAGCGGTAAATATATTTCCCTTTAAATAATATCCAGAAACCACAAAATTTCCATTATCCGAAATAATATCAGAAGGAAAATACGTGTTTGCTTGGCTTAATGAATACGAGCCTCTTAAATTTCCAATCTTGTCGCAAATATTTAGCTTTAGCTCATACTTATCTTTCTTTCTTGAATTTGACTCCATCAGAAATACATTTCCTGCAGCGGTTGGGAATGTGCTAACAACATTAAATGCCAACTCTTCGTCTGTCGGTTCTAATCTGTTCACTGTTACATCGCCCATAGCATTCAAGTTTAGGTACTCTATACCTCGTTCTACTATGCTATCACGACCTTTCATGTCCTTACCAATCTCCGCATAAGAACGTAATAAAACCATATTTCCGTTTGGGTTTATGCTCGATTCATAAACGGGATAAAATTGGAAGTTTTCTGCAGTATAAATCACTTTTACAACTGGTCTTGCATTTGGTTTTACATATACAAAACTTAATTCCTGACGTCCGTTAAAAATAAAAATGGAAACATTGTCAGCAGTTTCTACTCCAAATAATCGGCTATCCTGATCTACCGCAATTTCTTGTGATTTGGTATTTTCATCTAAGTACCGAAGTACGTAAACATCTTTTTGGTCAACGCTTCTGTTTCCCTCGTTAAGTAACGTTGCTGCGTATTTGCCTATATTGTAAACGCCAACAACTTGACTCGAATTTATATATGGAATCTCCTTATAGTTTTGAGCAAATAAATTTGCGATAGGAAGACATATTAATAAAAATAGTATTGATTTTTTCATTTGATTGAAAGTATGCTAAAATGTAAGTTCGGTTAAAAGAAGTTGATTGGTAATGCCATCATAATCAAATAGCATAAAAGTGTTTGCTGAAGGTAATAGTCCTTCGTCGCTCATACTTTTCGGAAGGCTGTAGTTCATTCCTTTGCTGTAAGACTGTCTTTGCGGAACCGCATTTGCTTCGCAATTAATTGGATCTCCCCAATAAATACGATTTTCCATTTGCTCCATTTTGGCATCTACCGGAATAAGATTATAAAAATTGTGCAACTGCCCAAAACCTCTAATTAGCAATTGGTTATTATACATACCTTGGTAGCTAAACATGTTATTGTATTTAAGCTTTTCGCACATGTCATTTGCTTTTGTAAAGCTTCCAGTTTCTAATTCCACCGTTCTTGGTTGTTTCCATATTCTGGTTATTTCTTCTGCCGGCTTATCTAAGTTTAATAAATAAAAGTCCATTAATTGCAACTGATTATAATACGTAACTGTTGGGGCTGCACCTGCGGTAGATGAAGGAACAGATTGCTTACGTTCTTTTAAGAAGTAGCTCTCACAAATTAGCTTTTGCATACCATTAATTGTTTGTAAATCTAAAACTCGCAAAGCAGGGCCTACTTGATATACAGGTAACCCATCTTCTTTTTTATCGCCTACCAAGTTTTGTACTTCTAAAAACGAAAGAGAGTTTGTTACTGAGATTACTCCCGTTGCACTATTTATAAGTTGTATATTTACCCCTTGCGGAATTCCTTTAAATACCTCAGCATCGGTACTACCAAAATCTGAAACCATTAATAGTTCATTATCGTTTAAATAGTTAAAAAGATAAGGAGTAAAACTGCCCTCGTTTTGCTCATCTACTTCTACAAAAGCTAACTCAGTGCCTTTTGCATCTAGCGTTAATAAGCTGTATTCGTAAACATTTCCATTTTTAATAAGCACAGCAACATTGCCCGCCTGGCTAGATGCTGCCATATTAAAAAAGTACTTTCCATCGCCAAATTTTTCGTATTTCCATTGCGATTCTAGGTTTGCGTTTAATCGCTCTACACGCATACCTATTCCCACTTTTTTAACTTTCACCTCGGTAACTAAGGTTATCGAGTTTGTTGATGTAAGCATTTTAAAATCACGCAACTTATCCTCAGGTGTTATTAATTTCCGAGCTACTTCTTTTCCACCTTTATTCACTATCAAAATTTCGTGTTCATCACCATTTTGCATATCAAACACCGTATTATCGCCCATTGCAGACACGCCAGCTAGAGCGAATCTTGTTCTTGCTTGAAACTCAAAACTGTTTAAAAAAACGCCTTTTAAATCGTAAATCTTAAGTTCGTTTTTGTCATACGTTTTGCTTACCATATTATAGGTATAGATATGATTTGAATTCGATTGAATGGTTTCAAATAAATCGTAATCATAATTGAGTGAATAGTTTACTTGTGCTTGGCCTGTAAAGAAAAACAAGCCAAGGAGCCCTAGTAAAATAGGACGATAAATAAGTTTTTTCATGATATATATTGATGGCAAAAGTAGCGTGTTTAGGTCGCCTAACTAATAAACACATAAAAAGTAAGCGTTCTAAACTACCAAACTTAATTTGCTAAACGCAGAGTAGTTGTTTAAAAAAATAGACGTTTAAGAGTGTACTAAATTACTAATGAAACGTAAATTATAAATTACATTGAAATGCCAAACCTTTTGCCCAAAGCTTCTAGATCTTGAACCACCTTATTATTAACGGGAATTCCATTCACTTTTCGTTCTTCCTCCATATTATATTCTATTTCGCCGGGTACAAAAATCTCTTGATCTGCGTTTATTCGTTCAGCAGATTTAAACGCATCTATCCAATTATCAATATGTGCTATAAATTCCTCTTTGGGTCTAAAACCATCAATTTCCATTGCACCTAAAAAGTGGCCTAACCCAGAGCCCGGCAAATTGGGTAGCAAAGGTAAGTATGGCACAAAAGGTGGTACCCACGGACCATAATTCGCACCCGAAAGTACGGCGGTTAAAATATCTACCAAGCCTGCCAATACGTACCCTTTATGACTTCCCAGTTCTTCTAAACTACCCAAAGGAGAAAGCAGTCCTCCTTTTTCCAACACATCAATATCTGTACTCGGCAAACCATCTTTATCTACTACCCAACCTTTAGGTATGTCTTTTCCTTCTCGCTTAGCAATTTCTAACTTACCCCGTGCAACAGCTGCCGTAGCCAGGTCTATAACAAGATCAAATTTTTTGCCAGATGGAAAAGCCCAAGCCATGGGATTAGTGCCCAACATAGCTTGCTTACTAAATGTAGGTGGCACAAATGGTGTTGCATTTGTCATGGCTATACCAATCATTTTTCGTTTACTTGCCTGCATTGCATGCTCACCAGCTATACCAAAATGATTACTATTTTGTATTGCACACCAGCCGCTGCCGTAGGTTTCTGCACGTTTTAGCGTTTCTTGCATTGCAAATGGAGCAACCACTAATCCTAATCCTCCATCTCCATCTACATTAAACGTACTTTTATTTTCTCTTACAATTTTGGGCATTGCTTTAGTGTTAATTCTGCCCGCATCATATAACCCAACATATCCTTTAAGTCGGGAAACTCCGTGGCTATCTATTCCTCGTAAATCGGCACTTACTAAAACTGCTGCTGCCGTGGCAGCATCTTTGGAACTACACCCTATACTCTCAAATACTGAAATTGCGAACCCTTGTAATTGATTGGCTGAAAATACTGACATGGCTGCAAATTTTACATAATTATTTTTAGTCTAAATGATTGAAATTAAATTATTTATAAATTAATATTATTTTTTTTGAGATTGGATGCAACATATTTGCAAGGCCACGGGTCTTGAAAACGAACAACGCAAATAGCAGTACATCATTAAACGAATTGAACGAAAATGAAATCATTGAAGGATGTGTCCGTAAAGATGTGCACTATCAAAAGTTATTGTACGAGCAATTTGCACCGAAAATGATGGGAGTTAGCCTAAGATATTGTAATAGCCGCATGGAAGCGGAAGATGTATTGCAAGATGCCTTTATAAAAGTGTTTAATAAAATTAAAACATTTGAAAACAGAGGCTCTCTTGAAGGCTGGATAAGAAAAATTGTAGTATTTACCGCCTTAAAAAGCAACGATAAAAGAATACAAAAATTTGAACCCGGAAATTTAGATAATGTTCAAGAAACTGCTTTTGATGCTAGAGCTATTAGCAACTTAGAAACCGAGGAATTAATGAACATTTTAAAGCAATTGCCAGAAGGGTATCAAACCGTTTTTAACCTTTATGCGATTGAAGGTTATAGCCATAAAGAAATAGGCGAAATGCTTGGAATAAGTGAAGTTACCAGCCGAACGCAGTTTAGCAGAGCAAAACAAAATTTAATAAAACTATTAGCCAAGTACGGCATTGTTAGAAGATGAGTAGTAATATAGAAGATATATTTAAGCAGAAATTCGAAAAATTTGAAGAGCAGCCAAGTGCTGACTTGTTCAATCGAATTAAGGCGAAACAAAGAAAAAATAAAATAGTAATTTGGTGGACAGCGGCAGTTGTTGGCCTTTTAGTTGTAGCAGGTAGCCTATTTTTAATACCACAAAAAAATACAATTGAATCACCTATAACTCAAACGGAAACAATCGATAAAACAATTGCACCAGCAACAGAAACAGTTTCTCCGTCTGAAGAAAACGCTATTTCTATAGAAGAAATAAATACTGCAGAAAAACGTGTAGCATCTCCTTCTGTTGAGCGACAAAAACAGCAGCTAAAAGAAGTACCTAACTATACTAGTAAAACTGTAAGTCAAAATAAAACGGAAAAACCTCCACTTAATACTAAAATAGTAGACCCCAATTTAGCGAATAAATTCAACGAAATACTTGCCCAAAAAGGAACTAAAAATCCAGATAAAGCTACCATTTACATAAAAGACAAAATGTATGATGTTGGACAACGACCTAAAATAACACCAAAAAACATCGATTCGAAAGAAGGAGAAGAATCGCTACCAGAAGGTGAACCTAAAATTAATATTAACACTCCGAATATTAACTCAACTGGAGGCGATTTTGCCGAAGGAGCAAACGATCCAGATGATGAAGATTTACCTGGAAATGCTCACAAGGCTAACAAATGGTCTATACAAATTGCTGGATCTCCAGGTTATGCAACTCGATTTTTAACTGGTGATAATCAAATTATTGACAAGAGAAATGCGACTGAAAACAATAAACTTTCATATTATGCAGAAGCTCTCGCAACCTATAGTATTTCAGAAAAATGGAATGCTGGATTGGGTATTAGCTACCAAAATAGAAACGAAGGTTTTGCAATGCAAACACAAACAGTGCATAAAGAAACCATTATTTCTTTCGATACCTTTATAGTATATCAAGAACCATTACCACCAAGACAAGTAATTGTTCCTGATACCAATTATCAAATTTCTACCACAGTTGAAGATTTTGAGCACCAAAACCATTATAAAATTGTAAACATACCTCTTTTTGCAGAACGTGTTTTTTATCTAGACAATAATAAGTGGACCATATTTACACAAGCAGGTATTACCACCACTATCTGGCAAAAATCAGAAGGCCAAATAATAGAAGGTGACAACCCAAAACTATTAGAACTTAGCAGTTTGAATAAAAATAAAATAGGCATAAACAGTATTACCCTTGGCTTTGGAGTTGGCTATAAAGTAAGCGACAAAGTAAATGTTGTTTTCTACCCAAAAGCTAATTACTTGCTAAACTCCTTGTACGATGATAACTATGCTTTAAAGCAGCAAGAGTTCGGATTGTTTTCTAGTTTTGGTATTAGATATAAATTTTAGCAGCAAGTGTTGAAAAAGGCACTTCTATATTGTATTATCTTACTCCTAAATCAAGGCGTTTACGGACAAATGCCTTTTGCCTATTTGGGAGATAATTTTCAATTGAGAATAAATTCGGATGGAAGTTTTGCAATTGATAAGAGTAACCTAGCTCCCTCTTTTTATAATTCTGAAAATCATAATTTCTTGAATCAAGGGGGATTATGGATTTCAGCAGAGGATAATGCCGAGCAAATTTTTACTGCTGTTCATCATTTTAAAGGACAAGACAGTAGCGATTTTTGGCCTGGACCCATTGATACGCTTACTGGGCAAACCGACCCCGTTACCTATTGGAATAAAGCTTGGCCAATTTCCAAAGAAATAATTTTAAATCATCGAAGCAATTATGCTTCTGAAGGCTATGTGGTACCAAGAGAATTAGCAAACTGGCCAGCTAATTCAGCAAACGGTTTTGCAAACTATTTAGCACCATTTGCTGATGTAAATCGTAACCAAAAATACGATCCTGAGAACGGCGATTTTCCCTACATTAGGGGAGACCAAGCCGTTTATGTAATTTCTAACGACGTGGCAAGCGAACATACCGCTTCATTTGGATTAGAAATTGGCATAGAAATACACCTTTTGGCCTACACTTTTAATACGAACCCAGAAGCTGTTTATTTTGATACTTACCTAATTTCAAGAAAAAATAAATTTTATAAAAACGTTAAAGTAGGCTTATTTTTAGGAGGAGAATGCGGCAACCCAAATGACAATTTCGGAGCTACATTGGTAGACCAAAATAGCGTAATTATATTTAACGGAGATAATGAAGACGAAGGCTACTTTGGCAATAATTTACCCTATACATATGGTCAATTATTAAACCATAAACTTGATCAAAGTTTGTTTTTCAACAACCAAAGAAACACATTCAATGGTTTGCCTACATCATCTCAAGAATACACCAACTACCTAAATAATAAATGGTTAGATGGCACACCAAGAACTTATGGAGGTAATGGAAAAGGAGGTGAAATTAATTACGCATATTTATATCCCGGCAATTCCGATTTATCGGTAAATGAATGGAGCGAAAATTCTGCGAATAATAACCCAGGACCAAGAAATGGTTTAGCAATTAGTAGTCAAAAAAACTTGACTAGAGGAGACTATATACACTTTGAGTTTGCAATAGGAGCCTCGACTACTTCAAATAATGATAATATTATTACAGAAGTAGAAAATAAGCTTAAAAATAATTTAGTGCTTTTCAAGGCCACTTCTAGTAACAATAACACTGCTATTTTAGACCAAATTTCTATTAAGCCAAATCCCACCCAAGGACAATTTTTTATAAATTTTTCGCCACCTTACGATATAGAAATACATAGTAATCAAGGAGTTATAGTTTATTCTGAAAAAAATATTAAAAACGCCAAACACCCGTGCAACGTTCAGCTTGCTTCAGGTGTCTATCAGTTAAAGCTAATCAAAGACAACCAAATAATTAATAAACCAATAATTGTAAACCATTAAATGATAAAATTATGATAGGAATACTACACAAGAAAGTATATTTTAGCCCGTTGAATTTGAATAAAAGATTACAAAAGCAAAGAAATATGTATAAAATCCTAAAAAAGAGCTTGTTAGCTCTAATGTTTTCTATTCCATTATTGCTCTCAAGTTATCAAGCAGAAGCAACCCACGTTATGGGTGCCGATATTACCTATCGATGTATTGATACCTTGAAGTTTGAGATTACTGTAAAATACTACCGCTGGTGCGGTGGTGTTGGCTTTAGTAATCCTTCGTCGGCTACCAAAATTAGATGTGCCTCTGGCGGATCTGCAAATGTTAGTTTGACATTAGACAATATTAAGGAGATTACTCCAGTATGTGCGACAGCTACAGGAGAATGTGTTCCGTCAAATACCTACGGTACAGGCCAAGGTATTGAACAACACACCTACAAAGCAACAATCGACTTTAACTCGTCGCCCTATTCAAGTTTGGCATCTTCTTGTTGTAAAATTATTATAGAAACAGGACAATGTTGTAGAAACAGTAATATTAACACAGGAGCTTCTAACGCTAACTTTTATACATATGCGGAATTAGATATTTGTAAAGCACCTTGTAATAGTTCACCAGCACTTACATCGGAGCCAATTGCTATCTTATGCTGTAATCAGCCATTCTTCTTTAATAATGGTGCATCCGACACTTCAGATTTTGATTCATTATCTTACTCTTGGGCTCAACCAAAAAGTGCATATAGCACTAATATAGGCTACAGTGGTACTTGGTATGCATACAATCACCCATTTAAAGCTTACTACCCTGGTAGTTTGCAACCTCCTTACAAAAACCCAAATGCTTCTCCACCAATTGGCATTACACTAGATCCAGAATCAGGTGATATTATTTTAACACCTACACGATGCGATGAGGTTACCGTTGCAGTAATCGAGGTAAAGGAGTGGCGAAAGGATAGCACAGGCACTTATCAAAACATAGGTGCAACACGGCGGGATATGCAGTTTATAACCAAAACATGTCCAGACAATAACCCGCCAATAATAAACGGACCTTATAGTTACAATGTATGTGCAGGTAGTCAGTTGTGTTTTAATATAACTACCAACGACCCCGTATTTACACCTCCACCTCCAGCAACCGCACCTGCACCTGACACGGTAAAAGTTAGCTGGAATAGAGGTATCCCTGGAGCAACATTTAGTGTTATTAACCCTACAGCAAGGTTACAAACAGGCCAATTCTGTTGGACCCCAGGAGTAGACCAAGCTAGTGATTTACCTTATGCATTTACGGTTACAGCTCGTGATAATGCTTGTCCACTTAATGCGGTAACTGTGAGATCTTTCCGAATAACTGTAAAACACAAAGCAGAAGCAGAAAGAGACGTAGATACTCTGCCCTGTGGTAAGTATGCATTTAAAAGTACACCTATACAAGGATTTAGAGGAACCCCTTCTTACAGATGGCAGATTTTAGATAGTAACTTAAATATAGTTTTTGATAACAAACTTGCTAAATTTAATTCTACAGGAAATTTCTTAAGTATAAAGCAAGAAGATACTATTCAATTTAGACGTGGTGGAAAATACATTATACAACACACTATAAATAATGCTCCACAAAACTGTCCGACAACTTATTATGACACTTTAATAGTTCCACAATTATTGGAAGCAAATTTATCGCTAGGTAAAGACACATTTATATGTGCAGGAACAACGCTTAGAATAGATCCATACCTTAGAAATGCGGTAAACACTCCGCTAAAATACCAATGGAGTACAATGGGTGTTACAGATTTAGGACTTTTTGTAAATAATGCAGTTACTAAAGCAAAAGACACTCTAACCTATTTTGACTTAGCAGTGCCTAGTGTAACCTACGACACAGCTGTAAGTATTATGATAACAGACGCAATCGGATGCTCAACTCAAGACACGGTTAGGATCTTTCTAAAAGCAAATCCAAAAGCAGTACTGCCGTCAGATCCAAGATTATGTACCTATGATAGTATTTTAATTATACCTAATTTGGATACAGCTTACTGGGTAGATCACGAAAATGGGGATACTCTCTTACAAGGAGATACTTTATTTAAAGAATGGTTCTATGAAGGAAGTACTATACCATTTAGTTTAGAAGATAGTGTAACGATACACAAACGAGGTCAATACGTTTTAAGAGTTTATGATAGTTTGCGTTGTTCTGACACCGACACACTTTACCTTTTTGTAAATGACACCGTCAAAGCAAATGCCGGACTAGATAGAACGCTCTGCTTCAATGACACCATATTCCTCAATGCCCAAGGCCTCGACACGTCTGGCACCGGCAAGAGTGGCTGGTACAAGTGGCACAATATTACGCCTGTACCTAAACAAGTTGTTACTCCAAACAATGGACAAAACACTCAATATAAAATCTTAGCAAAAGATAATGTTGAATATTCCTTAGACTTGTTTGTAACCGAGGGAGGTGTACAATGTTTCGACGATGATTCGGTTTACATATCTGTAAACCAGCTACCGGTAATAAGCATTAGAGGTAATAAAGACATATGTTGTGATTATGGAAACATATCCTTGAACTTTGATATAATAAGCCCTGCAGGTGGTGCATGGAGTTGTAAAACTAATCCATACTGGGTAAACAGCAACACATTTTTTACCGATAGTGCTTGTGGTACAGTTGCTAAAAAAGTATTTGTGCATTACACTTATCAGGATCCTCAAACATTATGTATAAATTCAGATTCATTGTCTATAACAGTTAATCCACTTCCAACACTTAATTTGAGAGAAAAGGATTATTGTCAAGATGTTGGACAAGTAAAAATGAAAGATGCATTAGTAATTAGCCCTGCTACTTACCTTGGTACACCATCTTGGAAATGCTTAGATTGTAACGGAAACGACTTTAGCAAAATGCTAATAGATAAAGGACAAGGCGGATTAACAGAGTACTGGTTAGATGTAAGTAAAGGTAAATACACTATACAAAACCCAGATAAGGACACTATTAAACTAGAATTCACATATGTTAATGAAAAAGGTTGTAGAAGTACAGACACTGTTGATGTAAGAATCTGGAGAGTTCCTATAATTACTTTTAGTAGATTAAGAGACTTATGTTGGGATGAAGGTAAAATATCTTTAAACAACCTTACAGGTGTAAACTTAACAGATGGTGTGTGGACAGTTTATGATTCTATTGGTGCATTTAGACCTGGAACGCAATTAGGTGGATTTAAAGGAGATACTATAAATACATTAAGCAGTACACCTCTTGCAAATTCTGCAGCAACACCAAATAAGTGGATAATTAGATACACACATACAGCAACTGGCTGTCCAGCATTTAACGATACCACTTTGCGTATAAACCCATTACCTACCCTTACTTTAACAGATTTTGATAGACAACCACCTAATTATTGCGAAAGCACAGCTGATATTACGCTAATTGCTAACCCAAGCGGTGGAACTTGGACAAGCTCAAACCCTCCAGCACTTGTTGGTGGAAATAAATTTAGTCCAGGAAATGCTACTGCAATTGGAAGCCCAATTTGGTTTAAGTATAGCTATACTAATCCAACTACAGGTTGTAAAAACGCAGATTCTATAGACGCACAAGTAGATCCATTGCCAGAACTAAACTTACCGGCAGATACAGTTTATTGTCGCCCTTTAGGTAGCATGAACAGTTCTTTACCATTTACGGTAACCGCTGCAAATAACTCTAGTTTGGCTTGGTTCCCAGCAAATGTTTACGGAAATGCCTCAAGAGCTTCGCTTTCTCCTACACCAAATCTTACAGTAGGCTTAACACATCAAAATGTAAAAGCTGATACATTTAGAATAATTGTAGCTGCTGGCGGACAGGGATCTTGTAATGACATTGATGACTTCTTTGACATAATTGTGAATCCAAGACCAGATGCGTTTATAACACCATCAAATCTAAATGGATGTAATCCTGTAACAAGTGATTTTGCAGTAACATTTAATAATACTATTGATCCTGCAACTACATTGTATAATTGGGATTTAGGGAATACTAGTACATCAACAGTATCTGCACCTAGTGCAACTTATACTGCTGATGGAACAAGTAACATTAGTTTGGTAATCACATCAGACAAAGGATGCGACACAACCATTACTAGTAGTATAGATGTTTACCCAATACCGGTTGCAAGTTTTGTTCCTAATCCGAACAACTATACTACAGCTGCATTGCCAAGATTCTTCTTTAACAATAGCAGTAGTGTAACCAATGTATTAAACAGTACAATAACTGATAATCTTTGGGACTTTGGAGATCCAAATAATACAGAAGACACATCGATGAGAAGAGATCCATCGTGGTTCTACAATTCAGATACGGCAACTTATCAGGTAAAACTTACGGTTGTAACAAACCACGGTTGTAGAGATTCGATGTATTACCCTGTAGTAGTTGGACCAGACTTAATTGTTTATATTCCAAATGCATTTACGCCTGATAAAGCTGGACCGCAAGATAACGAAGGTTTTAGAGCAATAATTAGTGGTGAAAAAACTATGCGATTAATAATCTTTAATAGATGGGGAGAAATAATGTTCGAAACCACAGATAAAGAAATCAAATGGGATGGAATGTACAAAGGAGCTCCTGCTCAGCAAGATGTGTATGCTTATACATTGGAAGCAGTTTCCTTAAACGATGAAGTATATACTTATTCAGGCACAATAACCCTAATAAGATAACTAAACCTAAAAATGACTAGACAAAAAGGAAGCTTCGGCTTCCTTTTTTTTGTATATTTGAAACACGTGAAACAACTTTTATTCCTCATACTGGTACTATATGGTTTCGCTGCTAAGGCGAGTCACTTAGCAGGAGGTGAACTAACGTATAAGCATGTTTCTGCAAAAATTTACGATATAGAGGTTACAATATACCGAGATTGTAATGACTGTAAACTTAGCGGAACTGGTGGAGGTACATCTACAAAAAATTGCAACGATTTAGATGAAGTGTTTATTAGGACAATAAGTAGTTCGTGCGGAAATAAAAAAATTGGAAGTATTTCACTTGCTAAAATTGGATATGAAAACATTACTCCTCTTTGCTCCTCTTCTAAATCAAAATGCGATAATAATTCTAACTACAATTATGGCTTTGAAGCCCATTACTATAGAGGTAGAATTAATTTCGAAAATTACACAGAATACACTGGTTGTATGTTTCAAATATTCTTTCATAAGTCTGAAAGAAGCTCAAACATAACAAACCAAAATACTGAAGAAGACGACTTATATAACTTTGCATTAATTAATCCGTGGGTTGCTTCTGTAAGTTCACCACAATTTACAGAATCACCTAAAATTCTTTATAATCTATATCAATCCGTCTATTTAAGTGATGGAGTTGTAAGCCAATCTGGAGACTCAATTGCTTGCAACTGGGGAATTCCCTATAGTAATTATAATGCGTCTATTTCGTATAAGTCAAATTACAGTCCAAATAAATTTTTCTCAACTTATTGTCCAAACGGAGGCAATTGTGCTTCCAATCCTTACGCTTCTATTCCTGAAGGCTTGTATTTAAATGAAGAAACTGGTGATTTTATATGTACACCTACGGGTAATAACGAAACTAGTACTAGAGTATTGGAAGTAGAGCAATGGCGAACTATTAACGGAAGTGCAATATTAGTGGGTAAGGTTAGACGTGATGTTCTAGTAATTGTCATAGGAGAAAACACAAATAATGCTCCTATAATAACCGCCAATAATACTTTTACCATTTGCGAAGGCCAAGATTTTGATTTAAACCTTAACATTAATGATTTTCCTCTAACCACAGGAACTAGCACCCAAAAACAAGATTCTATTAATATTGATATATCCTCGTCTATTTTGGATTTAGTGGTTAGTAATACTACTAGTAGCATTCCACCATATAAAAAGGTAAATATTAGCTACTCTTCTAAGGTTGGTGATGAAGGAACATACTATATAAAAATTAAGGCCACGGATAATTATTGTCCTGAAGTTGCTAGTTCTTATAAAACTATTAAACTAATAATAAAGAAAGCACCTCAACTTACCTTTTCGGTAACAGATTTGTTTTGCGGCAATAATTTAATTAATCTAAAAGCTGATCGAAATGGAACCTTTAGCACTATTGTTAAAGGAAATAAGGGCGACACCATTTTTAATAATACTGGATTTAGTAGTACAGAGCAATTTTACTACGATAAAACCGAAAGTCTAAATTACAATCTCGTTTTTTCAGATACATTTGGCTGTGTGGCCGCGATTGATACAACAGTGTCTAATCTTGGAAAAAGCAATATAGACAATGCATCTGTTTCAGGACCGATTAGTGTCTGTGAAAACTTAATTTTAAAACTAAAGCTAACACATCCAGAGCTAAATATTACAGATATATCTTGGGTTAACCAAACTTCAATACTTGGCACAACTCAAGAAATAACATCCAATCCATTTAATGGAATGTTGTACGTTAATTATTCTCTAAAAAAGGACAA
>Ga0102812_10000988_pt1 | contig 19977 bp, 17 predicted proteins | sample ColrivemetaGS713_FD_79334 | JGI IMG/M metagenome (GOLD analysis project Ga0102812, IMG submission 79334) | Estuarine microbial communities from the Columbia River estuary - Flood tide ETM metaG S.713 | ecosystem: Environmental > Aquatic > Marine > Intertidal zone > Estuary | place: USA...
TGGATTTCTTAGAGAGTGATTCTGATTAGTACGAAAATGGGCAAAGTCTAAAAGAGTACTATTTTTGAATAAATTTAGCTTTGCGTGAATTATTGTAAACCATTTAATAAAGAGAATTCAAAAATAATGCTCAAAAAATTGGAAATACGGTAATATTTACAAAATTGTAAAAGGCAAATAGTTTAATGTTTAAGTATTATTTTAGACTGCAAAAACGGCGATTATCCTTATTTAAAACTTGTTTTTTTTGAAAAAGACTAACAAGGCTTAAAATTATATTTTTATTACAATTTCGAGTTCCTAATAAACTTTGTAAAACGGGATTTTTCGGTAGTCTAAGCATCTGTATCTTTGCTAACTCATTTTTGTTATCGTACTCATTAAACAAGACAGATTTCGTGAAGAACATTCAATTTTTAGCATTTATTGCAATTTTAGCTCTTTCATTTGCATGTGGTGGAAAACCAGGACAAGGCGGCATGGGAAGACCAGGCGGTTTTGGAGGAATGAAACGCGCAACTAGTGTAGAAGTAAAAGCATTAGAAAGCACTACCATTTCAAAACAAATAAAAGCTTATGGTACCGTTCAATCTGATGCAAGAGTTCGAATTACTCCACAAGTTAGTAATAGGATTACAGCTTTTTATGTCGATTTAGGTGATACCGTTAAGGTTGGACAAAAATTGGCTAAAATTTATGACAAAACGTTTCAAGATCAGGTTTTGCGTGATGAAGCTCAGGTTCGTCAGGCGCGAGTTACTTATGTTCGCGATTCAGCATCATTTTCTCGCACTAAGAAACTTTTCGATCAATCTCTTTCAAGTGAGGCAGAATTCCAAACGGTACAGGCTACTTTTCAAGCTTCAAGAGCTCAATTAGCTTCAGCTCAGGCTTCCTTAACTCAAAGTAAAGAGAGTTTGACAAATACTAACGTGGTTTCTCCAGTAGCTGGTGTTGTAACTACAAGAAATGCTCAAATTGGAGATTTAGCAACAACAGGTCAACCACTTTTTGAAATTGGAAATAAGTCAGGCTTTGAGATTCGTTTGTTTTTGCCTTTACAAGATTGGGAATTAGTTAGAATTGGTCAGAAAACAGATTTAAGAATTACGAATCAGCCTTCTAATACTGCAAAAGCTGTTGTAACTAGAATAAGCCCACAATTGGACCCTGTTACAGGTTTGGGTGAAGTAGTGGTAACGATTCAGCAAAGCACAAATACCTTATATGCAGGAGCTTTAACTGAAGCAAAAATTACCATCAAAACAAGAGAAAATACTATTTCTGTGCCTCGTTCAACCTTAATTGAAAAAGTGCAGACGTTTATCGATCCTGAATCGAATACCATTAAATTGGAAAGAACATATTCTGTTTTTGTAACACGTGGCGATACCTTAGCTGCACAAGTTCCTGTCGAATTAGGTCTAGAACAAGGTGATAGGGTAGAGATTAAAGGCGATATTAAAAAAGGCGATCAACTCATTATTACTGGTCAAACAGCTTTAGAAGATCAGGCCGCTATAAAAATTGCTGGAAAAGAAAAATTTCAGCCTAGAAAAGGTAAAACTCTGGCGACTGGCGATAGTACACAGCCTGCAATGCCTGAAAAAAAGCAAGGCGAAAAACCGGCTAAAAGAGGAAATTAATGAAGAATCTGGCTAAAATTGCCGTTGCTCGTCCTGTTACATTCTTAATGATTTCGTTAATTGTAATTGGATTTGGGATTTTCGGCTTGTCCAATTTGCGCCTGAATTTGTATCCGGATGTTTCCTTTCCAACCGTAACTGTTTATACAGTTTATGAAGGAGTTGCACCGGAAGACATGGAAACCTTAATTTCCCGACCTATTGAAGAACAAGTAGGTTCAATTTCAGGTGTTGTTCGCGTTCGTTCCCTTTCAAGCCAAGGTGCTTCGGTAGTGAAATTATATTTTAATTGGGGAACTGATTTGTATCAGGCTGAAGCCGATGTGCGCAAAAAATTAGATTTTGTTCGCAGAGCTATTCCACAAGATGCACAGCAACCGATTGTATTTTCTTATGATCCGAATGAAGAACCAATTGTAGTTCTTGCACTGGAATCCAAATCGGTGAATTTACGTGATTTACGAACGATTGCCACTCAACAATTAGAGCAACGCATTGAACGAATTGCAGGAATTGCATCTGCAGAAACTGCTGGTGGGTTCGAGCGTCAGATTTCAATTCGCTTAAAAAGCGATAAAATGTTGGCTTACAATGTGGATATTGCAACCGTTGCAAATAGATTAAGAGCCGATAATGTTCAAGTTCCTGCCGGAGAATTGGTTGAAGGCAACATGATTTATTCCCTTAGGACAATTGGGGATTTTAAAACAGTTGAGCAAATTGGAAATGTACTTTTAAATGCCCAAAATGGGACACCCGTTTTCTTAAAAGATATTGCTGAAGTTGAAGACGGTATTTCCCAACCTATTGGTGGCGTTCATGTTCAAGGAAATGAAGGCGTAATTATCAATATTTACAAACAAAGTGATAGTAATGTTGTAACCGCAGCTACAGAAGTAGTAAAGAATTTAGAAAATCTGAAAAGAATTCTTCCAAGAGACGTTTCACTTCAAGTATTAACTAATAAGGCCGACTTTATTGAATTGGCAATTGGAAACTTGATTTCAACTGGTTTTCAAGCTATTGTTCTTGTTGTTCTTATTCTTTTGTTTTTCTTGAGAAGTGTTCGTTCATCTTTCGTGATTGCAATTTCAATTCCAGTATCGATTGTATCCACATTTAGCATTATGGATTTCGCTGATTTGAGCTTGAATGTAATTTCACTCTCGGGCTTAACTCTTGCCGTTGGTATGGTGGTAGATAATGCCGTGGTTGTGTTGGAAAATATTTTCCGTTTTAAAGAAGACGGATATAATGGAAAAGAAGCCGCCGTAAATGGGGCTCAAGAAGTTGCTGTTCCTGTATTTATTTCGACATTAACTACGCTTGTAGTGTTTCTGCCCATTTTATTTGTGCCAGGAATTGCAGGCTTTTTGTTTAGAGATTTAGCCTTAACTATTTCATTTGCATTGATTGTGTCAACCTTAGTTGCACTTTCTTTGATTCCATTGATGAGTTCTCAGTTCTTGAAAGATAAGGTTAGTGATCAGGTCGCAAAGAAATGGTTAGCAAGAAAAGCCGCCAAATTAACTGAGCCAACAGGTCGTTTTTTTCAACGAATTCTTGGCGAACCTATTGGTCGTTTATTAGAAAGAATGGAGTCTTTTTATAAAGCTCAACTCCAAAAAGCACTTAACAATAAATGGACTACAATTCTTTCGGCTTTAGTTTTATTTCTAGTGACTTTACCTCTTGCCAATAAATTAGGAGGAGAGTTTTTTCCACCTGTTGATGAGAATGCTTTTGTCTTAGATGTTGCTCGCGAGCCAGGTGTAAGTTTGTTCGAATTAGAAAAAACGATTGCTCAAGTTGAAGCCATTATCAAAAATGAAGTTCCAGAATCTCGTCTAATTGTATCTGATTATGGTGACAAATTAGGCGTTGAAGGAGCTGATAATCCTGGTGGTTTCCATGGCTCAGTTCGAGTTGAGTTAACTCCAAATAGACTTCGTAAGCGCTCTCAGTTTGAAATTACAGCCGATTTGTTAGAAAAATTGGAAATTGTTCCTGGTGCAGAAATTAAAGAAATTCGTCAAAATCCTTTAAGTCCTGATGGTGAAAATGGTTTAGTTATTCAACTATTTGGCTATGATCCAATCGAAAAGAAAAAACTTTCTGATGGAATTATGGAAAAATTGGCAAATGTTGAAGGTATAGCGAATATAATTTCAACAGCGGATGAAGGAAGACCTGAATTACGCATTCAAATGGATAGAGAACGTATTTCAAGAGTTGGTTTAACTACTTCACAAGTTGCTACCACCATCGCAAATGCGGTGAAAGGAAACTTAGCAACATCCTTTATTGATAAAGGTCTTGAATATGATGTGGTAGTTGAATTGGATCCCTCAGAAAAAACATCTGTTCCAAGTTTAAATTCCATTCAAGTAAGAACATCTACTGGAGACTGGATGCCATTGAGCAATCTAGCTCGATTTGAGCGTTTTAGTGGTCCAACAAATATTTTAAGAATCAATCAGGAACGTGTTACTGAAATCAAAGCTGATTTAAACGGAATTGATTTAAAATCGGCAAGTGATTTAACACGAAACGTAATGAATTCAATTGACTTTCCAGATGGATATCGTTACGAATTTGGTGGTTCTGCAGAAGAACAAGCGGACAGTTTCCGCTTTCTATTATTAGCATTTTTAATTGCAGCTTTGCTTACTTACATGGTAATGGCTTCTCAATTTGAAAGTCTAGTGGAGCCATTTATTATCATATTTACGATTCCATTGGCATTTACCGGTGTATTACTCATGTTGTACGGCACAAGTACTCCAATTAGTGTAACCTCAATGGTTGGTTTAATTCTACTTTCTGGAATTGTAGTAAATAATGGTATTGTAATGATTGATTACATCAAGATTTTACAAACACGCGGAATCTCACGATTTGAAGCCATTTTAACGGGTTCAGTTCGACGTTTACGTCCAATATTAATGACTGCATTCACAACCATTTTGTCTATGATTCCATTGGCCTTAGAATTTGGTTCTGGTTCAGAAACATGGTCACCGATGGCAAGAACAGTAATTGGCGGTCTAACATTTTCAACCTTGTTGATGCTTTTTGTGGTTCCATGTATTTATTATGTAATTAATGCTGCAGTCGAAAAATTAGGATTTGATTCGATTCACAAAACAGATCCATTGTTAGAAGAAGAATGAAATTCATTAGCAGATCCAAGAGTTTGGAAATCTAGACACTGAATTTAAACGCACAGTTACAGCTGAAATTTCACAGGATTGAGAATCAAAAAATCAACACCTGTGATTGAATGAAGCAAGAGAAGAAATTAGAAAATCATGAAACGGTATGAAAAAATTTAATCTATCAGAATCGATTATTAGCCGGCCAGTTACGGTATTCATGTTCACACTCATGATTATCGGGTTTGGTCTATTTGCTTTGTCTAAACTCAAAGTAACCATGTATCCGCCGTTTAATATTCCAGTTTTGGCAATTTCTGCGGGTTATAGAAATGTGTCTCCAGAAGATATTCAACGTATTTTAGTTGAACCTATAGAAGCTGCTGTATCGGCTACTGAAGGAATTGAGTCTTTAGAATCATCGAGTAGAAAAGGAAGTTCATTCGTTATTTTAAGAATGAAACCAGGAACAGATATTCGTAAATCTGAATTAAAAGTGCGTGAAAGCATCGATCGGATTCGTAATCAAATTCCAAGAGAAGCCGCAAATCCTGTAATTTTTCAATTTGATCCCGAAAATATGCCAATTATGCGTTTATCGGTTCAAGCTGATAATAGAGGATTGGATGAATTACGCAATTTAGCTGTAGAGTTTGTAGAGCCACGATTCGAAAGATTAAACGGAGTAGCTGCTGCAGATACAAAAGGTGGATTAGAACGCAGTATTTTTGTCAATTTAGATCAAGAAAAACTAACCTTGCACAAATTGTTACCTCAACAGGTTGAGAATGCAATTCGATCGAACAATGTGCAAATTCCTGTTGGAAATGTTTTAAATGACAAACAGAATTTAGGAATTCGAGCTATTTCGATGTACACTGATGTAGAGCAATTAGGGCAGACTATCGTAAGTGTATCAGAGCAAGGAAATCCAATTCGTGTAAAAGATGTTGCTCAAATTGATGATGGCTTTGCACAAATTACAACTTTGGTTGAGGTAAACGGAAAAAATACCGTAACCATTGATATCCAAAAACAATCGGATGCAAATACATTAGATGTAACACAAGCCGTGGAAAATGCAATACCAGAAATTGAAGCACGTCTTCCAAAAGGAGTAAGCATTACAGTATTAAGAAATAGTGGTGGTTTTATAGAAACCTCTGTTCAAAATCTAGCTAATTCAGCTGTTCAAGCTTTAGTTGTAGTGGTTATTATTCTTGTCTTATTCATGGGCGGGTGGAGAATTGCGTTAATTGTTGCTACAAGTATTCCAATTTCAATGACAGCAACATTTGCCATTATGTATTTCGCTGGTTTAACCTTGAATATCTTTTCGATTACAGGCTTGGCACTAGCAATTGGGCTTTTAGTTGATAACTCCATTGTAGTTTCTGAAAGTATTTCTTCCAAATTAGAAGAAGGATTTTCAAGAATGCAAGCTGCCATTCAGGGTACAAATGAAGTTATTGGTGCGCTAATTGGAGCGACTTTAACCACACTTGGTGTGTTTGTTCCTCTTTTAGGATTGAGTGGATTCTCCGGAGTTGTTGCAACAAATTTAGCCTTAACAATTTGTATTGCTATTTCCATTTCCTTTTTAGCTTCTATTGTATTAATTCCGGTTTTATCCTCCTTGTTTTTAAATAAATCAACTGATAAGCAAAAAGTCGGTAAGATGTTTAGAGCCATGCATTCTTTAGAAAATGGCTATGGTAGAATATTAAAATGGACTTTATTTCATAAAAAGTATGTAGTACTAGTAGTCCTTTCGATTTTTGTCGGATCTTATTTTTTAAACAAAACTATTCCAGGTGGAACGTTTCCCGACAGTGATACAGGCGAACTTGATATTGATATTACTCTTCCGACTGGAACAAAATTGGCAGTTACTGCAGAAGTAGTTAAAGCCTTTGCAAAAATCGTTCAACAAAATCCTGATGTTAAAAATGTAGTAACCTCAATTGGTCAGAGACGATGGTCACAGGAGACGAATGCAGGAGAAATTTCGGTTACGCTAAAAAATGAAGATGAGCGCGAGAAATCGACGAATGATTTAGCCATTATGTACCGCAGAATGTTAGAGAAACCTGGTGTTGATGTGAGAATTAGAGCTGGCAGTGGCGGTGGTTTTCGTGGTGGCTTTGGTGGCGGAGGTGTACGTGTAACACTTTTCGGAAGTGATGTACAAGTATTACAAGCTATCACAGAAAAAATTGAATCCGTACTGATGCAAGATACATCCGTTGTTTCAGTAGAAAATCCAAGAGTTGATCCAACCCCAGAATTACATTTTATTGTTGATAGACAACGATTAAATCGATTAAATGCGAGTTTTGGAGAAGTTGCAAACGCATTAAAGACTCAAACTCGAGGAACTTTGGTTGGCGAATTTAGAACTGCAGGACGCGAAATTCCAATTGAAGTAAGAACATCTGAAACCGCGATTAAATCAAGAGAAGATTTAAGTAGGATTCCTGTGTTTCAAACAGCAGATGTAAGAATTCCTGTAGCTGCAGTTGGGGAATTTACTCCTTATCAGGGAATAGATCGAATTTCGAGAAGAGATAGAGAAACAATTCTTGATGTATCTGTTACTGTAAAAGGTAATCCTATTGAGTTTACCAAGAAATTTAAAGAAGTAATGGAAACTCAAATTAATATGCCTGATGGGTATAGATATGAGTTCACCGGATCAAATCGTGATTTCGAACAAAGTGGTTCCGAGTTGATTTATGCGTTGATTACCGCTTTATTACTAACCTACATGATAATGGCTTCTCAGTTTGAAAACTTCCGTGATCCATTTGTAGTAATGTTTACGATTCCATTAGCATTTTTTGGTTCATTAGTTATGTTGTCAATAACCGGAACAGATATGTATGTGCCAGCAACTATTGGAATTGTTCTATTGGTAGGAATTGTCGTAAATAATGGAATTGTATTGATAGATTACATTCATCAATACACATTAACGGCTAAAACGGATAAGAATATGCCGATTTATTTATCAAAGCGGCTCAAAGAAGAATGAGACCTATTATGTTAACGGCACTAACCACTATTTGCTCAATGATTCCATTGGCCTTGGAATTAGGCGCCGGTGCAGAAACATGGTCACCTTTAGCGAGATCTGTAATTGGTGGATTGTCATTTTCTTCAGTATTTAGTCTTATAGTAGTTCCGGTTTTAACTGTACTGTTTTCAAAAGTGCGTAGGAATAAATTCAAAAACAGTTTAATAGAAGAAATAGTACAGTAAAAAGCGTATTGATAGACAAATCAATTACAATAGACGTTCAGGCAATGATTTTCATCGAATCGCTTCCATTCTTTTTCCAAATTAATGTATATTCACAACGAAATTAAAATGGCAATATAAATCGACAGCGATGGAAAAATTTACTAAAGGGTTTCTGTTCGGAATATTCACTGGAGCAGCAATCGGCGCCGTATCAGCGCTTTTATTAGCACCCGAAGATGGAAAAACCCTAAGAAACAGATTGTCTTATCGTTTAGGCTCTCTTATGGATGAACTCAATGAAATTCAGGAAAAAATAACTGATCGTAAAACGGTTATTGGTAATAATGAAGCAAAACTTAAAGGCGATAAAGTTGTAGCTGAAGCTCAAAAACGAGCTGAAGATTTAATTCGTGAAGCGGAAGAGTTAATTAAAGCAATGGAAGCAACGGCTTAAGTTGATTTCTCTTTTTAAGTAATTTTGAAATGTTTAATAGTCAGAAAGTGACTGTTCGCATATTTTTAAAAGAAAAATTGATTTAAACCCGAATAAATAGAAGTTGAAGTAATTGAGATTCTATTAACAGTGTTTAAAACTGGTAAGAAATTGGATAATGATTGCTAACGCAGTTTGGCAGGAAGGATGTTTTGAAAGAATTAGAGGAATTAAAAAATGTATGGGCAACAGGTTCTGACCCAAAGACCTCGAAGTATGCATTTATCATGGCTCACGGCAGAGGTATGGACGTTGGTGATATGCAATCATTGTTGCCAACAATTCAACCTGCAGATACATACTGTTTAATACCTCAAGCAACTCTTGAAATTATGCCAGGGAGATATGCATGGTACCCTCATTTCTGGAATGAAAATCTTTCTGAAAACATGCGCTATTTAAATCAATCTTTTGAATTACTTGATAATTGTGTTCAACATTTATACAATTTAGGGTTCAGAGATGATCAAATTATCCTTATTGGTCACTCGCAAGGCGCAAATTTAATGCTTGAATATTTCCTGACAAATCCAAGACCTTATAAAGCGGTTATAAGTATGCGTGGAACTGTTTTAGGAAATTATGGCGATAAACGAGATTTTATTTCAACAATGCCTGAAGAGACTATTGTTTTATTACATGCAGGTAGACGTGATCCTTACATTCCAATTATTAAAACGGATCAAAGTTTAAATACATTAAAGAAGCTTGGAGCTAATGCTGTAAAAGTTCAATATGAAACAGGCCATGGTATTACAAGAAACGAATTAATGGATTTAAAAAAATTAATTAAACGTGATTACATTTTGGAAGAGAGAAATTAATAAATCATAGATTCGGTAAACCAAAATTCGATTATTTTAAAAAGCTTGAATTTACATTTAAATACAGATTACCTAACTTGATACAAAACTAATTGGTTTAAGCGTAATGATGTCTCAAAAAACGAAATATGGGATTAAAGCACTCATATTTCTGGCAAAACAGGAAATGGGTAGTGTTGTACATACTAACGACATTGCTATACAAACACAAGTACCTAAAAAATTTCTTGAGCAAATACTCCTTGAGTTAAAGCGCAATCATATAGTTGGAAGTCGTCAGGGAAGTAAAGGGGGCTATTATTTGTTACAAAAACCCGAAGAAGTAAAGCTTTCTACCATTCACCGCCATCTTGATGGCCCAATCGCCTTACTTCCATGTGTGTCATTAAATTTTTATGAACCTTGTTCTGATTGTGAAAATGAACACAACTGTAAAATGCGACTTGCCTTTATTGAAGTTCGCGATAAAACATTAGAAGCAATGGAAAATATTACCATATTAGATATGGTATAAGTTATTGATTAGTAATATTATGCATGTAGTTACGATTTTAGGAGCACGTCCACAATTTGTTAAAGCAGCTGTTGTATCCAAAGCTTTAGCAGAAATAGGAATAAAAGAAACGATAATTCATACAGGTCAACATTACGATCATGCTATGAGTGGAATTTTTTGGGATGAATTAGGAATTCCATCTCCAGGAATCAATTTGCAGGTTGGCTCTGGTAGTCATGGTAAACAAACTGCCTCTATGTTAGATCAAATTGAAGAATTCTTGTTAAATAATAAACATGAGATTTCAGCATTAATGGTCTATGGTGATACTAATTCGACAATTGCTGGTGCTTTAGCGGCTGCAAAATTACATATCCCAGTTATACATGTTGAAGCTGGTTTAAGAAGTTTTAATAAGAAAATGCCAGAAGAAGTGAATCGAATTTTAACCGATCACATATCAGATCTACTTTTCTGTTCCTCAGAAATTGGAGTGAATCAATTAAAAAAAGAGGGAATTGAAAAAGGAGTGTTTAATGTAGGTGATGTAATGTTCGACGCCTTATTAACTTTTTCAGATATTGCTAAATTTAGGCAAAAACTATCTGGCATTATTCCATTCAAAAATCATGAATATTATTTAGCTACGATTCATAGACCCTCAAATACAGATAATCCAGAGCATCTGAAGGCGATTTTAGCCGCATTTAGTGAGTTTAAAAAGCCAGTAGTATGGCCTGTTCACCCGAGGAATAAAGCAATGCTTGCAAGCATGAAACTTCCAGAGAATTTATTTACAACAGAGCCTCAGCCTTATTTCAATATGTTAGTTTTATTGGATCATGCTGAATTAGTTTTGACTGATTCTGGAGGTCTGCAAAAAGAAGCCTATTGGAAAGGCAAACCTTGTATTACACTTCGAGATGAAACGGAATGGGTAGAAACTTTAGATAATGGATGGAATCAACTTACAGGTGCAGATCAGCAGAAAATAAGTAATGCCGTTAAAGCAAAACCAACTGCTCCTTGGAAACCAATTTATGGTGATGGGAAAGCATCTGTGGCTATTGCTTTAGAAATTAAAAGATTTATTGAATCAATATAATACTTAGCTACAGGTAGATAGTTATGAGTTTAAAGCCGAATGTTTCAAGCCCTTTAAGACGTTTTTTTCCGTCGGAAATGACATCTGTTAGAAAACATATGCTCATTTTATGCTCTCTTATCTTGAGTTCATTTTTGTTTTCAGCCATTATTTTTACCTTTTTTGAAGGAGCAAATAATCACATTGGAAATTTTGAAGATTTCCTTTGGTGGTGGGTGGTAACAACTTCAACAGTCGGTTATGGAGATATCGTTCCTGTAACTATTTGGGGAAGAGTTGTGGGTGTTTATTGTATTATAATTGGCGTTTATACTTATACAGATATCGTTAGTTTAATATTGAGTAATGTTCACAACAAAATTACTGCAAAAGAAAAAGGCAAAGCTCCAATTGATGCAAGAAAACATATTTTAATTTGCGATTACACCGCTTTTGCAGATGAAATGATTCAAGAAATTAAGCACAAAAACCTGTTCCCAGATAAACAGATTGTGCTTCTAACGGCACTTGTTGAACGTAATCCATACCCTGAATATGATTTTGTTTACGGTGTTCCAATAAGTCCTCAATCTTTATTAAGAGCACATGTAGATAAAGCTAGTCATATTTTTGTTTTCTCTAATAATCGATTTACTGACCCAGATAGTAAATCATTGCATGTTGTTAGTCGAATCTTGAGACTAACCAATACCGCTAATATTTATGTTGAGTTACAAGACCCTAAAATGCCATTACTTAAAGAGTTAAATGGGACGGTTAAAGTGTTAAAATCAGATGATTTATTACACTCTTCTATAGCTCATAAGTATTTGCAATTAGAGCGTTATCTAGATTGATGAATAGTTAATTTAACCAGAACGCAGGTAATTTAAAGTCGCTGATTTTAAACAAAAAAGCACTGTGATTTGGAATTACAGTGCTTTTTTTTAAAGGTGGATATAAAATTCCTATTTTATTTTTCCCAGAAATTGTTTCCTTCGTTTATATCAGGAAGTAAACTCATCTCATCAATTGATACAGCAATTACTTTTTTGCCCTTTGGTATTAAATGAGTAGTTGATCTTTTACCCTTTAGCCAAACTTGTTCAGAAATAGTTTTTTCAAGGAACGTTCCGTCCTCAAACGTTACTTTTAAAAGGACAGGCATTGGAATATTGCCAATGTCTTTAATTGTAATCAAGGTTCCGTTCGTTGTTTCTATAACTGATTCAATAGATTGGTCTAGAGTCCACGTTTCAAAGTACCAGCTTCTCCAGAACCAGTTTAAATCACGACCGGTTACATCATCAAAAGTTGCCCATAAATCCCAAGGATAAGGATGTTTGAATTGCCAGCGACTCATAAACTCTAAATAAGCTTTGTTGAATAGCTCTTCGCCTAAAACAACGCGAAGTGAAGTTAATACAGTTGCTGGTTTCGAATAACTTGCATTGCCGTAAGCCCAACCGTTATAGTGATAATCAGACCAACGCATAATTTCACCTTCGAAACCAAATTTAGCAGCGATTAAATATCCACGTTTGTTTTCATTATCGGCATTTGGATCACTAAAATATTCTTTAGATGCTTGAGCTTCATGGAAACTTGTAAATCCTTCATCCATCCATGCGTAACGTCGTTCATTGTTGTTTACCATCATTGGAACCCACATGTGTGCTAATTCGTGCGCTACTACACCATATAAGCCTCTGTCGGATGAACGATTATAAGAACTAATAATAGTCATCATTGGATATTCCATTCCTCCACGAATAATTCCCTCAGCTTCTACTGAAGTCATATGTGGCCAGGGGTATTTTAAACCAGAAAATTTGGACATAAACTCGATGGAGTTCTGAGCATATTTCCAAGCATGAATCCATTTTGGTGCATCATTTCTCCAAATGGAATTAATTTGAGTATAATCATCTTTACCATCACCATTTAAATCACCAACGTTGGCACGACTAGCATCCCAATTCGATTCTTTAGTAATTGAGAATGCGACGTCACGAACATTTTTTGCATTGAATTTCCACGTTAAAGAATCGCCCACGTTTGCTTTTGTAGCGTTATATCCAAAGTCTTTTTTACTAATAACGTGAACTACACTATCACTTAGATGTCCATTAACCATTCTATCAAAAACAGAATCAGCTAAAACTTCTTTAGCATTCGTTAAATCACCAGTTCCAAGAACTAGCCAGTTACCAGGTACTTGAAGTGCAACCGTGTAGTTTGCAAAGTCAGCATAAAACTCTGAAGTACCTTGGAATTGATCTGTGTGCCATCCTATAACATCATCATAAACAGCCATTTGAGGGTAAAAATATGCCAAATAAAATAAATTGTCTTGAGACCAACCCATTCTACCTGAAGCACCTTCTTTTGGAATAGCAAATGTCCACGCAAATTCAAGATTTACAGATTCTCCTGGTAAAACTACTTTTTCAGGAAATATTGTCAAATAAGTTCCAATTCGACGATAGCGTTGCCCTTTTCTTAAGGTATCTGAGAGAATAGAATCATTCACTTTGACTAAACTCAAGGGCATTCCACCTGTAATTTCAGCAGCTTCATTACGAATCGCTCCATCTTTGTGAAGGTTTAAGTTCAAATTGACTACTAAATTGTTTAATGTATCAGGGGAGTTATTCACATAAACGATAGCTTCTTTAGCTTCAACACGTTTTTGATCAGGAAATAACTTTAATGAAATATTGTATGAGGCTGAATTAATCCAATAGTTTGCACCAGGTTTGCCTTCTTTAGTTCGGGTACCGTTTTCTACGGCTGCAGAATAGGAGTTGGGGACTTCTATTGGATTAGGAATTGGCCGTTCAAAAGTATTTTTTGATGAGGGTTGTGTCACTACCTGAATATTTTGAGAACAGGCTGTACCTACTAACACGACAAATAGTAGTTTTAGATTTAGATGCTTCACGTGATTTAGATGAGTTTAGTTAGGATGATTTTTTTACAAACTTTTCAAGGTCAAAACCTGCTTGCTTAATAGCTTGTGCATTCTTTTTTATAAAGTTACGAATAACACTTGGTTTTACAGTCTTTGAAATCCCTTGATTAATTTGGATTTGTTTCTCAACAAAAACAGTATCAGTATATATTTGGCGCTCTTCCAAATCAAAGGAAGTCTGTTTCCTTGGCTTTAAATTATATTCCGTAGTTGCCGATGATGCAACTGAAATTCCTACCCACTCAAAATTGGGCACATCGCCTCTTAATGCAACCACTAATCCTCCACTAAGACCTCTATTGAAAAGTGCATTGTGAGTGTATGTTGAAGTATTGTCAGTATTAGGGTCGCTAACAATGCCTTGAACCATCATTTTAGTTCCAATAGGAAATCCAAAATTGTAAACAATTGACCCCCATTTTAGCCTAGATTCATCACCTAGTGGAATTTCTAATGTTGGAATTAAATAATAGGTTTGCGTTGGCACATCGGTTGTTATTAGTGCTAAATCATTCTCTTTATCTGTTGCTATTGTAGTAAACTCGCTGAGTCTTGGTGCTCCAAAAATGAATTTTTCTTGTCTGTTTAGAATAGAAACACTTTGAATGAGCGATTTTTCGTTATTCTGAAGTGGATCTTGAAAAACATATATTGAATCTGGAACAAAAACAACGTGTTCACAAGTCATCAAGATTAATCTATCTGTTAGATACTGTAACCCTACTGCAGTTCCCGTTTTGCTATAATTGAACTCATATTTTGCTTTAGCTAATTTAGATGCCCTCTGGTACTTTAGAGTTGCAGGTGTAATCCGTTGGCTTTTGTCAAAATAATAGGTTGTGTAATAGGTCGTAATTTGAATACGTTTTATAATATTGCTAAAATGTTCAAAATCGTCTGATGGATCTATTTGTGGGTTCAGTGAGTCATAATAATCAGGGATTTTTTGGCTAAATCTAAGAGAATCAGCATTAGTACTTGTGTTTCTAGAGGGTTGTGTATAGCTACAAGCAGACACAAAGGTTACACCTAAAATTAATGCTAATGATATTTTCATACAATGCTGAGTTGTGAATAGTTAACTAGATTAACTCTTCAATTGCCATTTCCAGTTCTCTCAAATGGATGGGCTTTACAAAACCTTTAACAGCACCAAATTCTTTAGCAATTTCCAAGGAATGTAAGCCCCCAATTTGAGGCATTCCTGTAATAGCGATAATGGCGACATTTTGATTCAATTTTTTTATATCTAAAATTGTTTTGAATCCTTCTTCTTCTGGCATTATGATATCCGTAATTACTAAATCCGGATTTGAGCTTTTAAATACAGCTAAGCCTTTTCTGCCATTTTCAGCTTCAATTACATGGTATTTTTTTTCAAATTTGATGCGAAACATGCTTCTGATGCTTTCATCATCATCAATAATTAAAATTGTTTTCATTAAAACACTATCTTAAATTAAATGTTATACTAAGTTATATTTGTTTTCTCTTAAAACGAAATTCTTTTACCATCACTTCGGAGTTATCTATGGCAAAACCAACAACAGCGCGAGAAATGATTATTCAACTGCCACTCAGACACAAAAAAGGTTTGATGCCTCAGTGGACATCAACTGTTCATTTTCGCATAAAAGGTGAAACCGGTGGTGAGTTTACGGTTCATATTCATAATGAGCAGATTCAAGTTCTCGAAGGTATTCATGGTAATGCAAACCTTGAGCTAAAAGGTGATGCTAAAACATATGAGGGAATTGAAATGGGAACTACGAATCCGCAAATGGCTTTTATGTTTGGAAAAGTGAGTGTTAGTAATTTAAGTGAAATGGGAAACCTAGCCAAAGTTTTTTATCGTGTTCATGAAATGTAGAAAACTTAACTTGTAAATAGGGACACTAAACTTTACTCTTATTCTAAATTGTTTTCTCTAAAGCTCAGAGAAAGTAGCTTTGAGTGCAATAGAAATTAATTTTTCGAAAATTTCGGTTTCTTGATAGATTGGTGTTTTACAGGTTTAATAGATTCTCTGATATAGAATAATTTGTTGGCTGATTTCTAATTCTGTTCTCAGCTGACTGATAAAATGTAATTTGGTGTTTTTTAGGTTTAACTAAGTATTGAATATCATTTTTCAGAACAAATCAATTGGCGAAAGTAACGAAGTGAATAATATGTTAGACCTAATAAGATTTAAGTTAAATAGTTAAACTAAGGGGAAGAGTAAGCTTAAGGTATATTTTCAATTGCGTGAGAATACCTGTATTTTTGGCCTCAATTGTACAAAAACTAATTTCTAATCAAATTTCACATGAATCTATTATTATTGATGGGCGATCCAAATCAAGGCGGAAGCACAATGAGCCTTGTATTTATGGGTGCTATATTTTTAGTGTTTTATTTATTCATAATTCGTCCACAAACAAAAAAACAAAAAGAAATTCAAGAGAAAATTTCTTCCATCAAAAAAGGTGATAAAATTGTTACTTCAGGTGGAATGATTGCAACTGTTCATTCTATTGATGATGATTCTCTTCTTGCAGAAATTGATGGAAGTGTTAAAGCTCGCTTCTTGAAATCAGCTGTGGTTGAAGTAAATCCAAATAAAGCAGAGAAAAAATAATTTCTCCTATGTTGTATCAACTCACTGCATTGTTTTTTGAATTTTGCAGTGAGCTAGATTTCCAATAAATAGCTACGAAGTTGTTATGGAATCTCGATAGATATCCGAACAGGATTTTTGATACTCTTATAAAATCGTTTCCTCTCCATTTTTAAATTTTCCCGGAATATGAGTTCAGAACATCACATCGTTTTCGATACTATTGAATCAGCAATTGATGCCATTAAACGTGGCGAAATGATTATTGTAGTAGATGATGAAGACCGCGAAAATGAAGGCGATTTTATTATGGCCGCAGAAAGAGTTACACCTGCGTCTATTAATCAGATGGCTACTTTTGGGAGAGGACTTATCTGCGCGCCTATTACTAGGCAAAGGGCTTATGAGCTCAATCTTGACCCTATGGTTGAGCAAAATACAGATGCTATGGAAACGGCTTTCACTGTTTCTATTGATTTACGAGACGGAACAACCACAGGGATTTCGGCCTCAGATAGGGCAAAAACGGTTTCTGCCATTATTGATCCGAAATCAAAACCATACGATTTTCGCAGACCTGGCCATATTTTTCCATTAATTGCTGTTGATGGTGGTGTTTTACGAAGAGCTGGACATACAGAAGCTAGTGTTGATTTAGCTCGATTAGCAGGTTTACAACCAGCAGGTGTTATATGTGAAATCATGAATGATGATGGAAGCATGGCTAGAGTTCCTGATCTCATTAAAGTTGCCAAACGATTTAATCTGAAATTCATCACGATAAAAGATTTGATTGCTTATCGAATGCATAATGAAAGCTTAGTTAGGGAGCTTGTGTCGATAAAACTCCCAACTATTTATGGTGATTTTAAATTACATGCTTTTGAGGAGCGTTTAAGTGGTGCAACTCATATTGCGATGACCAAAGGCGAATGGTCCGAAGAAGACGCCGTTCTTGTTCGCGTTCACTCTAGTTGTATAACTGGGGATATTTTTGGCTCCAAACGTTGTGATTGCGGCCAACAGTTACATGGTGCTCTACAAGCAGTTGAACAAGCTGGAAAAGGTGTTGTACTTTATATGAATCAAGAGGGTAGAGGTATTGGCTTAGTGAATAAACTTAAAGCCTACCAATTACAAGAAGAAGGTTTAGATACGGTTGAAGCTAATGAAGCATTGGGCTTTAAACCCGATCACCGTGATTATGGAGTTGGGGCTCAGATTTTACGTTCACTGAATGTTAAAAATATGCGCTTATTAACAAATAATCCGACAAAACGTGTTGGTCTTCAAGGTTATGGTCTTGAAATGGTTGAAAGAGTACCTATTGAATTTAAACCTTGGCCAGAGAATGAAAAGTACATGCAAACAAAAAGAGAAAAAATGGGGCATGAATTGCAAGGGGTTGATAGCCATACAGGTCATGTTTTAAATAGCATTATGCGTGATATTTAATTTAAATGAGACTAAGTCTCTAATTTGTATTTTTGGTACGAGACTGAAGTCTCGCACCTATTAAAGGTTAGAGTTTAAGTGAAGTAAACAGGATTAATTATTAACTCCTAACGATTTCCAAAAACCGCTTCCAATTATTTCGGTTACTTATATCCGTTTTAACAATTTCTTATTTTCGGAAAACAAGTTAAAGCAGTATCTTAAAGCATCACAAAATTTTAAACCAAACTCAATATTTTGTATGGCTATTATTGAAGATATTGTTGCCCGTCAGATTCTTGATTCACGCGGTAACCCCACAGTTGAAGTGGATGTAATTTTAGAAAACGGTGTTTATGGACGCGCAGCAGTGCCTTCCGGAGCATCAACTGGAGAACACGAAGCCGTTGAATTACGTGACAACGACAACGATTTTTATTTAGGAAAAGGCGTTCTTAAAGCCGTCGATAACGTTAACGATATAATTGCTGATGAATTACTAGGTTTTGACGTTTTTGATCAAGTTAAATTAGACAATTTCTTAATCGAATTAGACGGAACTCATAACAAAAGTAATTTAGGCGCAAACGCAATCTTGGGCGTTTCAATGGCTGCTGCTCGTGCTGCTGCTAATGCTCTTGGTGTTCCATTGTATCGTTATTTAGGCGGTGTGAATGCGAAAATTTTACCTTTACCAATGATGAATATCATCAACGGTGGTTCACATGCTGACTCAAACGTTGATTTACAAGAGTTCATGATTATGCCTGCTGGTGCTGATACATTCTCAGATGCAGTTCGCATGGGTGCAGAAATTTTCCATAATCTCAAAAAAGTATTAAAATCAAAAGGTTATAATACAGCTGTTGGTGACGAAGGTGGATTTGCTCCAAACTTAAAATCAAATGAAGAAGCAATTGAAGTAATTCTTGAAGCTATCGAAAAATCAGGTTTAACTCCTGGTGAAGATGTTTTAATCGCTTTAGATCCTGCATCATCTGAGTTTTACAACAAAGAAACAGGTCTTTACGAATTCAAAAAATCTGATGGAAGCAAACGTACTTCTGCTCAAATGGTTGAATTCTGGAAAGAATGGTGCGATAAATACCCGATTATTTCTATCGAAGATGGTATGGCTGAAGATGACTGGGACGGTTGGGCATTATTAACCGAGACAATCGGTGACCGTGTTCAATTAGTTGGTGATGATTTATTCGTTACAAACACAGAACGTTTAGCTCGTGGTATTGAATTAGGTGTTGCTAACTCAATCTTAATCAAAGTAAATCAGATTGGTACGCTAACTGAGACTTTAGATGCCATCGAAATGGCTCATAAAAACGGTTATACTGCTGTTATTTCTCACCGTTCAGGCGAAACAGAAGACACAACTATTGCTGATATTGCAGTTGCAACTAACGCAGGCCAAATCAAAACGGGTTCATTAAGCCGTACAGATCGTATTGCGAAATACAATCAATTATTACGCATTGAAGAAAACTTAGACGATAGTGCAGTTTTCATCGGTCGTGATGTATTTGGTGTTTAAGTAAGTTTTTACTTTTAGCTGAAAGAAAAAGGGAGTCAAATGACTCCCTTTTTTTGTTTTAGGCACTCATCTTCGCAGGAGCGACAAGAATCGTAGCCTGTACCTGACCCATAATTACTTGCAATGTTTTCAATGCCATTTGAAGTCGTAAATCATCAAGATGATAAGCTAACTTCGACATACTTAGAACACTTGAAATTCTGCTTGATGTAACCTGAGCTTGAGATAACTTCAAACGCACATCTCTCAATTTGCTTAGTGTGCTTATTTCAGCAATCTGATTCATAAATTCCATAGCTAATTGTTCAAGTTGAACCCGTAAGCCAACGATATCTTGTTTAGGATAATGTTTAGCATGTTCATATAAACTGCTTACAAAGTTGAAACTTTCTTTCCATAAGGAGAAAACTTGATTGTTCATGATACTATTCTTTCGGTCAAATTATTTGTTATATAGTAGAGACGCTTGAAAACCGAAAA
>Ga0102812_10000990_pt1 | contig 19961 bp, 13 predicted proteins | sample ColrivemetaGS713_FD_79334 | JGI IMG/M metagenome (GOLD analysis project Ga0102812, IMG submission 79334) | Estuarine microbial communities from the Columbia River estuary - Flood tide ETM metaG S.713 | ecosystem: Environmental > Aquatic > Marine > Intertidal zone > Estuary | place: USA...
ATTCCCGTGGTGGGTTAAGTTTTGCTGCCTGGTGAGATGGTCGTTTGGGGGAGGGCAGCCCTTTGCCGCAAGGACTGCCCTCCCTCGATCCTGTGGATCAGTCCCTCCAGCGGGACACATTTTGAGTGGTGCTAGTAGCTAGAATACTCTAATACTTCCGCCGTGTGGGGAAGGATAGATTCAGCCCAAGACTCCCTTTTCTGGAATAGGCTTTGATTTTTGAAAACTACTTTCCCACTAACTCTCCCGATACGGCAGCCGCTCCTGGTGCACGACTTCTACACTGTAGCTGCCAAATTCTTCGGTGACCCGGCCTTGAATACGGTAGACGCCATTTCCCCGAAAGGGATAGGCCTGGAGATAATCAGGAAAATGGACGGTATCGAAGAAGTCGCCGCTTTCGTCGAGCCAGCAGCCGAAGGCCATGTGTTCATTTTTGACGGTTCTCACGCTTTTTTGGCAGACGTAGTAGCCCAATAGGTGGACCAACTCTCCTAAGTGCTGGTGAAGCAGGCGAGCGGGTACTGCACCGTAGTCTTTGCCGACGATAACGGTGGGGTCCACTAGCTCAAACGGTGAACACAATGGGAAGCCAAGGAGCTCCAATTCGGCAAATGCCTGCTCAACATTGATCCGGGGGTGTGCTTTTTCAGTGGAAGCTTCCGGGGAGGTAACAAACATCGGTAGTTCTTCGGAAAACAAGCTCAGTGCACCTAGCTGGCCGCGTTCTTGCAGGACGGCCTGGCGTTGCCACAACAAGGAATACTTGCTTTGCCCGGTAAACCGGAACGCCCCGATGCGGATCAGGATCTCTAATTGATCAGCGGTCACTTCTACGCGGTTGACAAAATCGGCCAGACTAGAAAAGTCGCCACCGCGCGCGCGTTCGGCCACCAGGTGATGGGCCAGCTGCTGCTCCAACGCGCGCAAATGCACCAAGCCCAGGTAAACTGTAGCTCCACGGATTGTCGTCAGAAAATGGCTGTGATTGACGCAGGGTACTTCTACGGTCGCTTCCGCTTTTAACAGTGCCCGAACGTAAATTTCGGTACGATAAAATCCCCCGAAATTATTGATCACGGCCACCAGAAACTCGCGGGGGTAATAGGTTTTCAGGTACAGGCTCTGCATGCTCTCCACCGCAAAGCTGGCCGAATGGGCTTTGCAGAAGGAGTAGCCGGAAAAGCTTTCAATTTGAGTCCACACTTCTTCGGCCAACTTTTGGGAATAGCCTCTGGTTGCGCAATTGCTAAAGTATTTTTCGCGCAAGCGCTCAAAGGTATCGCCCGCGAATTTTTTGCCGCTCATGATCCGGCGCAGCACATCGCTTTCATCCAGGTCAAGCCCCGCGAAATGATGGACAATCTTCATGACATCTTCCTGATAGACCATGATCCCGAAGGTCTCGCCTAAGTGCTGCTCAAATACCGGATGCGGATAACGAAAACTGTGCGGACGATGAAATCTCCGAATATACTCCTTCATCATCCCCGACTTGGCCACGCCCGGCCGGATAATCGAGCTGGCGGCCACCAGTTGCCGGTAGCTATCACAACGCAGCTTGGTGAGCAGCCCCCGCATCGCCGGACTCTCTACGTAAAAGCAACCGAGGCAATCGCCGCTCTTCAACTGGCGCTTTACTCGCAGGTCTTCTTTGATCGCCTCCACTTCGTGAATATTCACCTGCTGACCCGTGTTTTTGCGGATCAGCTCAACGGCGTCCTTGATGTGCCCCAAGCCGCGCTGACTGAGGATATCAAACTTATGAAAACCCAGCGCTTCCGCCTGGTGCATGTCCACTTGTACTACCGCGAATCCCTTGGGCATTTTTTGCAGTGCCGTATGCGCGTAGAGGGGCGCCTCCGAGATGATAACGCCGCCCGCGTGGATCGACAGGTGATTGGGCATCCCCTCCAGGCGTTGAGCCAATTGCTGTAAGCGGGTCACTAACTTTTGATCAGAAAGCTGCTGGGGGGCTAACACCAGAAGGTCGATATCGGCTTTGGGCAAACCGTAGACTTTTCCAATTTCGCGCAATGCCGCCCGCCGCTGAAAGGTACTGTAGGTGGCCAACAGGGCGGTGTGTTCCTCTCCATAACGCTTGTAGAGGTAATCCAGGACATCATCCCGCTGGTCCCAGCTGAAGTCGATGTCAAAATCTGGTGGTGAGGCCCGGTAAGGGTTGATAAATCGTTCGAAATAGAGGTCCAGTTCCAGCGGATCCACATCAGAAATCCCCAGATTGTAGGCGACGATGGAGTTGGCACCACTTCCTCGCCCAACGTGGTGATACCCCGTGCTGTGCGCGTAGCGAACGAGGTCCCAAGTGACCAGAAAGTAAGTGCAAAAATCCTGCTCCAGGATGATCTTCAACTCTTTCGTTGTGCGATGTAGCGCTGCGGCATCTTTGCCATAACGGGATTTGCAACCTTGTAGTGCCAGCTTTTCGAGCAGGTTAAAATCGCCCAGTTTGGTGCCGGTAAAGGTCTTGCGGTTCACCGACAAGCCAGTGGACAAATCAGCGGTACAACTATCGACGACCCGCTGCGTATTGCGCAGAATTCCAGGGTAAGCTTTATAAAATTGGCGCAAGGTAGCCGGTGGCAACAGTCGATCATTGGGCTTTGCTACATCTCTGGGCGTAAGCTTGGTATGAACCGTATTCAAATCGATGGCCCGCAGTAGGCGGTGTACTTCAAAATCAGCGTCGTGGATGCCTAAAACGGGGCACAATACCACCAGCTTCTCCTGGCGATGCCGCAAGGCATGAGAAAACAAACGATTGACGTGCTCCGGGCGAATCCCTAGTAGCTCATTGTCGCGAAAATCATCAATCGGCTTAACGAGGCGAGGGTAAATAATCCAGGTATCCGGCAACGGTGGCGGCACCTTCGGGATAGGTTTGCCTTCCAGTGTATGGCGGCTTAAGAACTGGTTGAGTATTTGCCAGCCTGCGGCGTTGCGTGCCAGGCCCGTATAGAGCCACTGCCCTTCGGCCCAAAAGGAGATTCCTAAAATGGGTTTTACACTCACCGCCTGGCAGGCAGCGACAAAGGCTCCGGCGGCGCTGCTGTTGTTGGCATCGGCCAGGGCCAAACAAGATACGCCCCACTGAGCGGCTTTGGCCACGAGTGCGTCGGGTGCTAAAACACCGTACCGTAAGCTATAGTAAGTATGACACGTCAGGTGCATGGAAAGTCTGTTGACTCCCCTGTTGAAGTTAGTATGCTCCTGCTGTGATTTTGAAGTATTTGGCTATTGCAACTGATTTGCTGGTTTTCGTAGCCAGGGGCGAAACTACAATTTATTTATTTATTAATCAAAAAAAACAATTTCAACCTACTAAGTGTTCAACCAATAGGTCACCTTTGCCACAATAGCCCGGTTCTTTACTTGCCAATCCAATGAATTGTAATTATCGGTATACACCAGGAAGAAATCAGATACGGGAGCAAAACGCCACTGCAAGCGGGCGTTGACATTGACGTTATCAATTTGGCTATTGTACTGAAAGAAGGTCGTGAGAAAAATATTTTTGGTAAAAGTAAGATCGATACGAGGGCCAATTAAAAACAAGCTGGCACTGGCGTAAGGGTCAGGAAGGTCGATGTAGCTATAGTTCGTCGTAAGCGAAATCTGTCCCAGTGGTTGATAGCGCCAGGTAATATTGGTTCGCAGTCCGTAGCGGTAACCGTTAAAAAACTCTCCCACGGTGGGTTCTACCCGATAGGAAAAAGTCTTACGCCGATCAGAGGTGTATTCTACAGAAAAGCGGGTATAGGCATAGCCCGTAGTACCAGGCAAAGGCGTTGCATCGGTACGAGTAGGATCAAATTCTTCCAACAAATAGATATATTCGTTTTCTACATTGAATTGGAGGCTGCTGGTGTTAAGAAAGCTAATATCCCAGGATAAAAACATCAGTCGATCAGTATTCCCCTCTTCTGGCGTCCACAAGAAGCGCGAACGCAAGCGAGGGCCGTGTCGATTAACTTTCCCTTTTTGGGGATAAAAAAACAGATCGGCACGAGGGTTGATCTGCCAATAGTTTTTTCGCGGGACAAAACCTACTTCGGCATCGTATTCTTCACCGACGTAGCGTTGTTCCATCCCGAAGGCAAAACGCCGCTCACGATAATCGATGCGGGCACCGTGGGTGAAAGGGTTATTCCCCTGGGTTGGTGAAAAGGAATGATGCAGGTAAAACTTACCGTTCCAGCTGTTATCCGCCGATGCCAGATTGTAATCTAATCCCGCAACGCGGTTATAAGCATTATTGAGGGTATCACCAGTTAGGTCAGCAAAGGTTTGTTTGTTTACGAAGATGAACCCGAGGTTAGAGCGCGAAAACATTTTCCGCTGCAGTGCGGCCACGGAATAATTATAGCTGGGCAGGCCGTTTTCCTCATCGTTGGCAGTTTGCATATTCATGAGTCCAACACGCCAATTGTTGTCCAGCTTTCCGCTCAGACGAGCACCATAATAAATCGGGTTAGAAATAGCGGCACCGGTGCTTGTATCTTGTGAAACACCTATTCGCCGTGAGAAAAAAGGATTTACCTGATCATCTCCAAACGTGCCAAAAAGGTCCGAATTTTCCAGAAAAAACTGGCGTCGCTCGGGAAAGAAAACTTCAAAGCGACTCAGGTTAATGACCTGCTGATCCACTTCCACCTGGCTAAAGTCCGGGTTGGCGGTTAAGTCGAGATTAAGGCCAGAGGTCACCGCTATTTTGGCGTCGCCGCCGATACCAAAAGTACGTTCAGCAGGTAAGCCTTCTTCGTAATCTCGCTGGGTAGCACCGCTCAGGTAGGGGATAAGCGAGACACTGCTTTTACCCACTTTGGGCGCTTCTTCCCACTGCATATTCCCCATGTAGGCCAAACTCATAATGATCTGGTTCTGAGGGATCGGCTGCCAGGTAGAGCGGGTATTGCTTTGCGTATCAAAACGGTAGCTGTTGAAATACCAATCGGTTTGTCCTTCCGGAAAACGGATAGTACTGAAGGGGATGGCGATTTCACAGGACCAGTAATCATCAAAAATTGCCGATTCGCCTTGCCATTTATTGTCCCACTCCCCGAGCCAGTCATCGGTACTTCTTCCACCATTGGAGATCAGTGCTTCCCGCATGACGCCGTAGGGGTTCATCCCGAAGACGAAAGCATTGGTACGGTCGCGGAAGGGGTCTATCAGAAAAGTAATATTATCACTGCCTCCGGCGCTGTAGTCGCGACGCAAGCTAGGGACCACATAGTCTTTACCCGGAGCGTAGCATTTAGCGGCGATGTAAAGATGAGTTTCATCAAAGGTCATGTAGATTTCCGTCTTCCAATCACACCGGGAAGAGTCGGAAGGAAAGTTCTCCCAAAAATTCGTTGCTGATTGGCCCGTAAACCAGGCGGCTTCGTCCAACTGACCATCAATGATAATTTTATCCTGGGATTTTCGCAAATAGATTCCTTCCTCTTGGGGATCATCTGCCAAGGGGAGTGCCATTTGGGAAAAGGCGGGGACAAGGCTACTGACAAGCAGTAGGGTTAGCAATAGTTGCTTTGCCATGATAATAAGCGTTTTCATACTAGTATACTGACCTTCACAACGATTAACCCGGGTGAGGGTTCATTCAAAGGTACGCTAGTACAAAGCACTTGGCGAAGATCAGGCCTAAAAGCAGTGAAAGGCCTGTTTATTGCGGTCAAATTTAACTATCCCCTCGTTCCACTACTTTCATGATGGAGCGGTAAGCAACGTATTTTTCCTGGTACCGTTCGTGATGTTTGCGCTGCATTTCTGCTGCGTGTTTCTCCTGATACTCCTGATAGGCACCAAAATCGCGGGCCAAATACTGGATGCTGTAGGTAAATCCCTCCGTCTCGTCGGTCCCGAGTAAGCGCGAGATAGTGTATTCCAGGAACATGCCGGTTTGCATCATTTCCGGAAGATGAACGACTTTCATCCAGGCCAACCACTCATTATGGCTGGAATGGTCGATCTGTACGGTGACGTTGTATAAAATCATAGTCTTTTATTTACTCCTCCAGTCGGGTAATTTTAGCACCCAGTGCTACCAGCCGTTCGTCAATACGTTCGTAACCACGGTCAATCTGGTGGATATTACGAATGGTGCTCTTCCCTTTTGCCGACAAGGCAGCAATCAGTAGTGCAACGCCGGCACGAATATCAGGGGAGGTCATTTCTATCCCTCTCAACTGGAAGCGTCGGTTGAGGCCAATTACCGTAGCCCGATGCGGATCACAGAGGATAATTTGCGCACCCATATCAATGAGTTTATCCACAAAAAAGAGGCGGCTTTCGAACATTTTCTGGTGAACCAAAACACTACCATTGGCTTGGGTAGCAATCACCAAAATCACGCTCATCAGGTCAGGGGTAAACCCTGGCCAGGGAGCGTCGTATACGGTGAGAATAGAGCCATCAATGAAGCTCTGAATTTCATATTCTTCCTGTGCAGGAATGTGAATGTCATCTCCTACGATGTCAACTTGAATGCCCATCCGCCGGAAGGTATGGGGAATGATGCCCAACTGATCGACCCGGCAATCCTTGATTGTGATTTCCGATTTTGTCATGGCAGCCAGACCGATGAAGCTACCGATTTCAATCATATCGGGGAGCAAGCGATGCTCCGTGCCCTTCAACTCGTCGACCCCTTCAATGTGCAGGCGATTAGAGCCAATACCCTGGATTTTAGCGCCCATCGCCTGTAGCATCCGGCACAATTGCTGTACGTAAGGCTCACAGGCCGCATTGTAAATGGTTGTTTCTCCTTCGGCAAGTACCGCTGCCATCACTACATTGGCGGTACCCGTAACGGAGATCTCTTCCATGTGGAGGTAGCAGCCTTGCAAACGTCCCTCGGCTTTAAAAGCATACAGATTGCGCTCGTTATCAAACGAAAAATGCCCGCCTAGTTGCTCAAGCCCCAGGAGGTGGGTATCCAAGCGGCGGCGGCCAATTTTATCTCCGCCGGGCTTAGGCAAAGAAGCCTGTCCAAAACGCGCCAGGAGCGGCCCAATTAACATCACCGAACCACGAATACGGCTGGCATCGCGGGTAAAATCCTGGGTGAGAACATAATCAAGGTCTACATTAGCAGCCACAAAACGGTAGGTATCGCTACTGAGCTGGGTCACCTCTACCCCTAAACCTTTGAGTAATTCGATCAATTTATCGACATCAAGGATGCCCGGCAAATTGCTGATAACAACGGGTTCGCTGGTAAGTAAAACGGCACAAAGCACCTGTAGTGCTTCATTTTTAGCTCCCTGTGGGATGATCTCTCCCTTCAAAACGTGACCACCTTCTACCACGAAGGTTCCAGATGCATGCATGAGTCGACAACTTGTGATGATCAATAAACCTCAGAGCTTGTTTGGCAGGGCCTAATTAGTCGAAATCGAGCAAATTTTATTCTGATTGAGGCTCAAGGAAGGAGCTTAGCCGTAGCTAAGTGACTGATCGCCGAACGAAGAGCAGGATGAAATTTGCCGATTGCAGGCAATTGAGGTCTTGCCAAACAAGCTCTAACAGCAGTGTACGTAAAGGATACGGCACACTGCTTTGAATTAGTACTTAAAAAATACCAGCAACTATTTACGAGGTCCGCGCCGGCCATTTCCAGGGCTCTTGCGTCGGCCACTACTACTACCGCCGCTACCACCACCGCTGTTGCGGTTGCTATAGCCGCCAGAAGAACGCTTACCTCCTTTGCTGCCGCCGCTATTTGTAGGGCGACGACGTTGGGCCGTTTTATTCACCAGGTTATCCAGTGACTGCTCCTCGGGGATTTCCAACAGGCCTTTTGACAGCGACTTTAGGTCAGCCTTGATGATATCATCACTAACGTAATGCTCGCGATTCCAGGTTTTGTAAGCCAACTTCATGTAGGCAGCAATGGCTGCTACATAGCCTTCTTTTTTCGGGCCATCTTCCATCGCAATAGCCTTCTTGATCATCGTCTGGACATTATGGCCATAGTGACGATACTGGGCTTCTGACTCGGGATAAGGCACTGTATCCGGAAACAACCGGCCACTAACATCTTCTGGCATTTCCACGCCTTCAGGTGGGCTTACGCGCAAGTCGTTCTCGGCAATCCGAAACAAGTGACGCCAGAGCTTGCCTTTATAATCTTCAATGTTACGGTTCTGAGGAACCATTTGCATCATCAACTTGATGATCCGCTCGGCAAATCGCTGACGCATAGCATCATCTTCAATGGTACGGGCGTGGTCTACCATAAGCTGCACGTGTCTTCCGTATTCGGGAATCGTGAGATTGTCTTTGGCAGAGTTATAGGTCATATTCCAATCTATCATACTTCTTCTTTTATTCTACTGTTACCGATTTCGCCAGATTACGGGGCTGATCTACATTACAACCACGCATGAGGGCGATATGGTAAGACAATAACTGTAGGGGGATAACCGACAATAAAGGGGTAAATGGTTCCTCTGTATTGGGGATTTCAATAACGTGATCGGCCATTTTGCTGATCACCGTGTCTCCTTCGTTTACAATTGCAATAACGAGGCCTTTGCGCGCTTTGACTTCCTGAATATTGCTTACGATTTTATCGTAGGCACTCCGGTTGGTCGTAATAACGATCACCGGCATATTCTCATCAATCAGAGCGATTGGCCCGTGTTTCATCTCGGCTGCCGGATATCCTTCAGCGTGGATGTAGGAAATTTCTTTCAATTTCAGTGCGCCTTCCAGCGCAACGGGGAAATTATAACCCCGCCCTAGATAAAGGGCGTTAGAGTGGTCTTTGATTTCGCCCGCAATATAACGTATTTGCTCGTCCTTTTCCAGTACCCGCCGAATCTTATCGGGAATATTCGCCAATTCGCTTACCAATTGACGAAAATAGGAATTAGAAATCGTTCCGCGTTTCTGCGCCAGGCTCAAGGCCATCATCGTCAACAAGCTTACTTGCCCGGTAAAAGCCTTGGTAGAAGCTACGCCAATTTCGGGGCCAGCGTGAATGTAAGACCCCGCATCAGTAATCCGAGCAATGGAAGAACCTACCGAGTTGACAATACCGAAGAGCATCGCACCTTTTTGCTTTGCCATTTCCAGCGCAGCCAGGGTATCGGCTGTTTCTCCCGACTGAGAGATGGCAATCACCAGGTCTTTTTCTCGAATAATGGGGTTGCGGTACCGCAACTCAGAAGCATACTCTACTTCAACCGGAATCCGGGCAAGGTCTTCAAACAAGTATTCGGCAATCAGTCCGGCGTGCCAGGAAGTTCCGCAGGCGGCAATAATAAAGCGATCTGCTTGCAACACCCGGTTCGAAAATTCTTCCAGACCACCCAGGCGAATCCACCCTTCTTCGGCGTTCAGGCGTCCCCGCATACAGTCGGCTACCGTCTGAGGTTGTTCGTGAATTTCTTTGAGCATGAAGTGGTCGTAGCCTCCTTTTTCAAGAGCTTCAATCTTCATATCCAGCTCATGTACAAAAGGTGTTTGCTCTTCATTGCCAATAGAGCGTAATTGCAGGCCATCCTCCAGGCTCACCACCGCAATTTGTTCATCATCAAGATAGACAACCCGGTTTGTGTATTCAATAATCGGCGTGGCATCAGAGGCCAGAAAGAATTCGTTTTTTCCCAAACCAACCACCAATGGGCTCGCTTTACGGGCCGCAACAATCTTTCCTGGATCCTCCTGGTCAATAACAACGATCGCATAAGCCCCAATGACTCTGGTAAGCGCTATCCTTACAGCTTCTTCCAGGGGAAGGTTATCCCGTTCCTGGATGGCTTCAATCAAGTGGGTAAGCACTTCGGTATCCGTCTCGCTTTTAAAAACGTGGCCATCTTTTTCCAGCGCCGTCTTTAACAAGGCGTAGTTTTCAATGATGCCATTATGAACCAGAGCTATCCGGCCATTGCCTGATTGGTGAGGGTGAGCGTTGACGTGATCAGGCACCCCATGGGTAGCCCAACGCGTATGGCCAATACCGAGCGTACCGGAAAGGTCTTTCTCGGCAGCAAAGTCTAGTAAATCCTGAACTTTACCTTTTCTTTTGTAAATGTGAAGACCTCCGTTTAACAACGCGACCCCAGAGCTATCGTATCCCCGATATTCAAGGCGTTTAAGGCCTTTAATGAGTATTGGATACGCTTGACGAGGTCCTAGATAGGCTACAATTCCACACATGTCTTTTTGTTTTTGGTCCAGGATTACAAAAGTATACCTACGCGAAAAGAATGTCCTGATTAGATCAGGACATTCTTTAAGCTAATGTCGTACTGCTGTTCTTTGTTCTATAAATCCGTAAAAGACACCTTAAGAACAGGGGGGTTAACCACCGCACTAGGTCCTTTAAATATCACTTGACGAGGATTCCCTTGCCGGGGGAATACTGCTAAATATATTGTTTCCAGCTCGGAACCATCAATAATATACTGGGTATGTATTGACATGTTCAGCTTATACAAGATATCTCCACCCGTTTGCTCCTCGGGCTGTCCTCCGAAGTAAACCGATAGATCATTGGGTAAAACAGATACATCACTGATTACGAGATATTCTCCTTCGTCCGTTCTCCTCAGCGCAACAATCTGTGTCGGCACAGGATTAAAGATAATATCATAATCCGCGGGTATCGCTACGGTCAGTTCTAATTCCGCTTTGTTGATCACTCGTTGGTCAAAGCTTGCCAGGCCTGGAATTTCGAAGGCCACCTGCAGGCCCTGCAAGCCTTGCAGAAACATCAGGCTATCCTTCGTATCAGGATTAGCGATAAAATCGCCCGCAACATAACCTTCGTAATCATGGGTATAAGTACTTACCCGACGGCCAATACTGCCCGCTTCCAGGCTATAAGTAAGGGTATCCGTATTTGTACGATAGTAGAAATAGACACCAGACCAGCTGCGATTCAAATTGAAATTGAGCAAGCCAGGAGATACCCCCGTAGGTTTTACGTACAAACCTTTGAAAAATTCCAGCAGGGTACTGTCATTGGCAAATACCGAGGTATCCTGCTGAAAAAAGGCCTCCCCAAAAGCATTATCCAGGCGCACCCGAACGTGAGGTGCTTTCAAATCAACCGTATCCAGGGTAGAAAAGCTGATATCCTTTTTTACAAATACGCTATCATCGTAATTGGGACGAAACATCGTCGAAGCCAGGGGCATCGGATCTGTCTCGTAAAAAACATTGCTGAAGAACGAGACATTCCCATCTTCATCAAAAATTACGGGTTCAAGAGGTTCTGTTAACCGGTAGACCTCTACCCCAAATTCGCCATTTACATCTCCGTAAATCCCGGCCGAATCCAAGGGGAGCACCAGTACAATAGAATCAAGAATTACCGTATTAGGATTGAACGTTGCCAGGAAGTCGATTGGATTTCCTCCTAAATCACGAGAAAGCAGTGACTCTAGATAAAAACCCACTTCGGTGATACCGAAATAAGGATTTTCTGTTCGTCCGAAAAGGAACCTGGAAATTGCACCGACACCGGGAGAAAAAGCACTCACGGAGTCTGCGATTTCCGTTCTAACCTTTAGTTGAAGGGTATCCGTGAAACCCACCCTTGCCCGGTCTTCATCCAGTAAACCTGCCCCTACTTCAAGGGGATCCGTACAATTGGTGAGTACAAAGGAAAGTGCGCAACAAAGGACCAAAAGCTTGGCCAAGAAACTATTCTTCATAAAAATGTTGATGCTTTCCGTATATCATTCTCCGTGCAGTGATTACCACACCGTAAATATGACAAACGGTACAAAGAGGTACAACGAGAGGTTTTCAACAGTAGTATTTATAAGGTCAAAAACCTGCTGCCGCAAAACCTAACTTTCGACCTCTTCCGTCAAAAGTGATTGATAAAATTCAATAAGGTTAGCCTTGAAATTTTCTTCATCATAAGCCAGTACCGGTTTATCGGTATTCGCTAATGCTGTTACGGCTTCTTCCGATAGCTCTTCCGTTCCGCGGACAATGGCGTCAGCGTAATAGATGGCTCCTGCTTCCAGTTGCACTCGGTCACCATCCTGGTAATTGTGCAAATCTTCTTCAGACAAATTATTGATCGACGCCTTAGTCGCGAAGTTTTCATTAAAATGTTTAGAAAAATTATCGGATGCGTAAGAAGAATAAACAATTTTGGCCGGCTCAAAAAGAGGCTCATTCTTATAGGCTGTTTTGAGGTACAGCGGAATAAGACTCGTCATCCAACCATGACAGTGGATGATATCAGGAGCCCAACCAAATTTCTTTACCGTTTCTAAAACTCCTTTACAGAAAAAGACGGTGCGATCAGCATTGTCTTCAAAAGGCTTACCTTTTTCGCTCTGGAAAATTTGCTTACGCTTGAAGAAATCCTCGTTATCGAGGAAGTAAACCTGCATCCGGGCTTCTGGTAAAGAAGCCACTTTGATAATCAATGGATAATCATCGTCATCAACGATGATATTCATGCCCGAAAGCCGTACCACCTCGTGTAGACGATGACGACGCTCGTTGATGGTGCCAAACCGAGGCATCAGTACCCTGATCTCCATGTTATTCTCTTGCACATAAGGGGCCAGTTGGCGAACCGTCTCGGAAACTTGCGAGAGGGAAGTATAAGGCTCCATTTCCTGGGTAACTATCAATACCTTCTTTTTGCTCATACGCCTGCTATCTCTATTTTCAAAAAAGAATCAAAGATCGTTTGATTCTCCGACATTCTTTGTGTTTGAAGTCATTCTGAAGCTAAAAATCAGTTACTTACGATTTTCGCTCTAGCTTGACCACTGAAATTGTCAGAGAAGGGATCGTTTATGTTAGAATTGTAAATGGTTCAGGACGATAAATATCTCTTCCCACTATTCAATTCAAGCTGCAAAGATAGTAAAAATCAGGCATTTGCCTTTGAAACAGGTTCTTTAAAAAGGTCTCTTTCTGAAAAACGGCTATATTTGCTCCCCGCTTTCGGGAAGAAAATTCATTATTAGATGCAATTGTTTAAACGCGTTGATCAGCTCCAGTCTTTTCTGAATGCTGAAAGGGTCAATAATCGCTCCGTTGGCTTTATCCCAACGATGGGTGCTTTGCATGCCGGCCACTTGTCATTGGTAAAACGGTCATTGGCCGAAAACCAAATTACGGTTGCCAGCATCTTTGTTAATCCTACTCAGTTTAACGAAGCTAGCGACCTGGACAAGTATCCCCGAACACCGGGTAAAGACCTCCAGCTGCTGGCAAAGGTTGGTTGTAATGTGGCTTTTTTACCGGAAGTAGCTGATGTTTACCCCTCAGGGCTGGACACCAGTTTGAAGATTGACCTCTCGGGACTGGACGCCCGGATGGAAGGTGCCCAAAGGCCCGGACATTTCGATGGTGTTGCCCAGGTCGTTAAGCGTTTTCTGGATATCGTGCGGCCAGAAAACCTCTACATGGGGCAAAAAGACTACCAACAGCAGTTGATTGTTAAACAAATGGTTCGGGTACTTGACCTTCCCTATCGGGTCATCACCGTCCCAACGGAGCGGGAAGAAGATGGCCTGGCATTGAGTTCCAGAAACGTCTTGTTGGATCCCGAAATTCGCCAACGATCAGTAATTCTTTATCAAACCCTTGTAGCGGCTAAGAAACGCTTGATTAAAGGCGAGCTCCCCAAAGATATCGAAGCATGGGCCATGGAAACACTCGCTCAGCCGGGATTCCGCCCGGAATATTTCTCTATTGTCGACGGCCATAGTTTACAACCACTGCCCGACCAGGAAGAGCTGGCGGAGCTGGTCGTTGCCTGTACGGCGGTCTGGGCCGGGGAGGTACGACTTATCGATAATCTTCAGCTAAGAGGCAACCTGTAACTTTCTCCTTGTTGCTGCGTCAAAAAAATGACCACCAGGATAAACCCTTCCTAATTTTGTTTTGTTTACGACTAACAAACGAACTTTTCCTAAAAGGAAGAGCAATTACAGCCAATATTTAGCAAATTTTATACTTTTGCGGAATCTGGCATTTTTGGAATTTTGACAGAAAATTTTCAACCTATTTTTCCGTCCTTCAGCGAAAACAAGCTTATGCTAATTCAACGCTTTAAATCTAAAATTCATCGCGCCGTAGTCACCGAGGCCAACCTCAACTACGTCGGGAGCATCACCATTGATGAAGATTTGCTGGATGCTGCGAACCTCCAGGAAGGAGAACGCGTGCAAATAGTAAACAACAACAACGGGGAACGCTTTGAGACCTACACGATCAAAGGGGAGCGAGGCTCAGGGATGATCTGCCTGAACGGAGCCGCAGCACGCCGGGTACAGGTAGGAGACGTGGTGATCATCATCGCCTACGGCTGGATGACCCCCGAAGAAGCAAAAACCTACCAGCCGGATGTAGTTTTTCCAGGAGAGGGAAACAAGCTGATCTAAGGGAGTAGATAGATGTCAGGCCGCTTCGCGCGCCTTTTAGTAGAGGGTAGAGAGATGGAAATTCCGCTACTCCTTGATTACATATATCGCCATAGTTCAAAATCGTTAGGGCGTCCCTTCACGATGCACAAAGTCCCTCTACCTTCTACCCTTAGGGGGGATGCAATCGCCCCGCCCCCCTCTACAAGTTGGCCTTCTTGATTCGATCCAGATCACGCTTCATATCCTTCTGTTTGATGGAGTCGCGCTTATCGTAGGTTTTCTTACCCTGCGCCAGGGCTATCTCCATTTTGGCAAAACCTCGTTCGTTGATGTAAAATTTGTGCGGAACGATGGTGAACCCTTTTTCCTTGACCTTTTTTTCCAGCTTTCTAAGCTCTGCTCGCTTGAGTAGTAATTTACGAATGCGGCGTTCTTCGTGATTAAACTGGTTGCCGTAGGAATAAGGGGCAATAAACATGCTGTAGATGAACAGCTCTCCATTTTTGAATAAGCAGTAGGCATCTCTCAGGTTGACATTGCCCGCACGTACAGACTTGATCTCCGTACCCAATAACAGGATACCTGCTTCGACAACATCAATAAATTCAAATTCAAAAGTCGCTCGTCGGTTGACGATCTCGATCAGTGGTTTTTTCTTTTTCGTAGCCATTTTTGCTTATTCTCTTCGTAGTAGTAGGGTGCTGCTTCAAGAACAACACTAAAAATCAAAAGTTCCCTCTTCTTACAACGCATTTGATTTTGAACCACACAAGGCACGAAAGTATTAAAACGCGCTGACTTCCGCGGTGCCTTATGTGGTTCAAACAATGCTCAACTAGTTCTGGCTGTTCTTCTGCACCGGCTCTGCCCGTAATAATCCGGCAGGGCGATCAGCTCCTACGCGTGGGCGCACTTTCAGTTTTTCGTCCAGGAAGTTAGTCATCTTGGTGTAGAGGTGCAGGCGAGTGGGGCCACCGTAAATGCCATGATTTCGATTGGGGTAGAAATAGGTCTCGAATTGCTTGTTTTCCATAATCAGCGCGTTGGCCATTTCGGCTGTGTGCTGAAAATGGACATTATCGTCGCCCATACCGTGGATCAGCAAGTATTCTCCCTCCAATTGATCGGCGAAATAGACGGGAGAGTTTTCCTGATAGCCTTCTTCGTTTTCCTCTACCGTACGCATGTAGCGCTCGGTGTAGATGCTGTCGTACCATTTCCAGTTGGTAACGGGGGCTACAGCAATAGCAGCCCTGAATACATCACTGCTCTTTAAGATACAGGAGCTGGCCATGTAGCCGCCATAGCTCCAGCCAAAGATCCCGATCCGCTTGGCGTCGACATAAGGGAGGCTGCCCAGGTGGCGGGCGGCTTCGGTCTGGTCGATGGTTTCGTAGTATCCCATGCGCTGGTAAGTCATTTTCTTGAATTGCTCACCACGCGCGCCGGTGCCGCGGTTATCTACACTTACCACAATGTAGCCCTGCGATGCCAGCATTTGGAACCACCAGTAGTTTTGTCCGCCCCAGCTATCCGTTGCGGTCTGGCTGCCAGGACCACCATAAACGTACATCAACACCGGATGCAAGCGCTTTTCGCTAAAATTAGGGGGCTTGATCATATAGCCATTCAAGCTCACGTCTTCGGAGGTCTTGAACTGAAAAAACTCAACATTCGTCACGCCATAAGTCTTCTGCAAGCCCTGTAGGCGAGCATTATCTTCGATGACCCGCACCTGCTTGCCCGCGCGGTCCACCACCGTGTAAGAGGCAGGCATATTTTGGGAAGAATACGTCAGTACAAAGTAATCAAACGTACTGCTAAATTGAGCACTATTGGTCCCTACTACCCCAGCCAGCAGGGTCGTATTGCCTTTACCCTTGATCAGTTGGCCATAGACCTCCCGCTGCATCGGATTCTGCTTAGCCGCCTGGTAGTAAATCATGCCATTGGCTTCGTCGAGACCATAGAAGTTGGTGACCTCCCAGTTGCCCATGGTAAGCTGCTGAGCAAGGCTACCGTCCATATTGTAAAGGTATACGTGGTTCCAGCCATCTTTTTCGCTCGTCCAGATAAACTGATCGCTGTTTTTCAGGAAAGCAAGGTTGTCGTGGATATCGATGTAGTAATCATTTTTTTCCTGCAAGAGGGTTCTGCTTTTGCCGGAAAAATCCAATAGGCGTAGCTCCAGGTTACTCTGATGTCGGTTCATAAAGAACACGCACAACTCTCCGGCCTTGCGCGTCCATTTGATGCGTGGAAAATACTCCCACGCTGCACTGGTTTTCGCTACTTCTTTGGTCTTTTCTGAGGTCAGGTCGTAGATGTGAATACTGACCTCACTGTTCTTTTCTCCTACCTTAGGGTACTTGAAAGTGACGTACTCCGGGTACAAACCATCCCGGTAATTGGTCATAGTAAACTCTTTTACCGCTGATTCATCAAAGCGGTAAAAACCAATTTGCTGACCATCAGGCGACCAGAAAAAGCCGTTGTCGTCACCAAATTCTTCTTCGTACACCCAATCGGTGGCACCGTTGATGACTTTATTCGTCTCTCCGTCGGTGGTGACTTGAGTTACTTTACGGTTGAGGAGATCCTGTACGTAGAGGTTGTTCTCGTACACGAAAGCAACTTTATCGCCTTGAGGATTCAGTGCCGCTAACCTTACTTGCTTGCCCTCTTCAAATACCCGCTCGACGCTTTTCGCTGAACGATTGTAAATAAAAAAGTCCGCAGCATAAGAATGGCGATAAATCGGCTGATGGTTATTGCTAAGAATGATCCGCGCTTCGTCGTCGGTAAACTGATAACTCGTAATCTTGTCTACCTCAGCTAAACTTGCTACGTTGAGCAAAGTCGCCACCTGCTTGCCGGTGCGCAGATCGTACTGCTCAATTTTATTGTTTTCCAAACGGGTGTAATGCTGGCCATCATTCATAAAGGTGAAGCCAGGCACCTGTTTGGGCGTAAAAAGGTAATCTTCCCAAATTCTTTCCAGCGAAATTTTCTGCTGGCTGAATGCTACCATCTGTAGGCCAAAGCTTAATGCCAAGAGGAGAATAAGTCTATTCATGATTTAATTTTTTCAGTCGACAAAAATACGGAAAAGCACTGCATTGCGCAGTACAAACAAATTAACACTGCTTAAAAAGCAGCAGATACCTTGTTTTCGATGATGTGCTGCAACTCCTGTCGCAACACCGAGCTAAAAATAGCCCCCCGGTGCCTTTTCCCGTCCAGGCTTACCAACTCAGCCGATTGCGGGAGCAATTTTTGCAAAAATACCGAGTGCTGGAAAGGAATCAGTTCATCCCGTGTGCCGTGAAAAAGCGTAACGGGGATTTTTACGTCGGCCAATCGTTGATCATTCCGTAAAGGGTACTTGACCAAAAAGGAAGGAACGATAGGAAGGATCAGGTTTTTCATTTCTACCATAGAGCGATAAGGAGCCACCAGACAGAGATGCTGCGGCTGGTTCGTAGTAGCTAAATAAGTAGCCACACCACTGCCGAGGGAATAGCCCAGTATTACGATCTGATCTTCGTTGTATTGCTGTTTCAGCCAATTGTAGACTTCCTGGGCATCAGTAAACAACTGCTCTTCTGAAAAAATGTGGCCATCGCTTTTTCCATAGCCTCGGTAATCTGGCATGAAAACGTCGTAGCCCAAACCCGCCAGGTTTTCCGCCTGACGCAGGCAACGGCGATTAGACCCGCGGTTGCCGTGCCAGTAGAGGACCACCCCACGCGCCTCTGGCTGCTTTAGCCACACTGCGTGAAGTTTAATATCATCTTCTACTGGCACGTAAACCTCTTCTCCTTCCCAAAACTGGAAGGAATCGTCTAATACTGTTGGATTAAAGATGATTCGCTCCTGTTGAAAATAAAGCACCGTACATACCAATACGTAGAGGATGCCAAAGAAGTAAGCTAATCGTTTAATCCATTTCATAAGTATTACTGGTCTAGCCAGAGAATTTTCCCGGTGTAGGCTTTGCCATCAGAAGTTTGTAATTGATACCAATACATTCCGGCTGGCCAGGCACCGCGTTCGACAAGGAAACGGGTTCCGCTGACGGATTGTTGCGAAATTTGTCTCCCTGTAGCGTCAAAAAGCACGAAGTTACCTTGCTGGATATAATCCGGGCTTTGCACCTGTACCCAGTCAGTAGCGGGGCTAGGGCTTATCTTGAGTACATCCCGCTCCGTAGTGATTTCCTCCGTAGGAACGACCTGCACGCCCGTCGAATCTTCGGTGTACATCATCACCATTACCATCATTTCATCGTCGCTGGTGGGGCCAAAGTTCACGGGATTAGGGCCATCATTCACCCATTGCGCCTCGTGTACCAGTCCGTTGGCAAAGTTCATGGTCAGGGGTTCCAGGGGCTCAAAATAACGGAAAGGAATATGGCGGTAGTCAAAATAAGGAGACACACAGCCAGGCTCTCCCCGCGGGCAGGCAGCATCGTAAAGCATCTCGGTAGGCTGTAAGCTCTCTCGTCGCCAAGCCTTATAACTGGTTCCGTACTTGTGGGTATGCCCCATTAGCCCCCACAAGTAGATTTCGCCCCAGCCGGGATTAACTACCTGGGTGTGAGTGGTGGTGCTTTCATTATTAGGAATAGGAATATTGCCTCTTACCAACAGCTCCGTGAACATTTGCTGAGCAGCTGTACCTGTTGGTTGGGTATATACATTGACGTAAACCTCGGCCTGGTAAACCAGCGTCGCCGAGTAATTGATGTAATGGGAGTTGAGGTCAGCAACCAGCCCACCTGGCCAACGAAAAGCAGTGTTTTCCGGCAGGTTGAGATCGGTGGTCTCCTGGATAGCAGTCACCAGGCTGACATTGCTATGGAAAGGTTCTGTACGGAAGCCATTGGCAATGCCATTGGCTCCTCCCTGCCCAAAATTATACATGATAAAGTGGTGGGAATAGGTGCCAATTTTCATGTCCAGGCGGTTAACTTCTATTTGCCCTGGTAGTTCCAATTCGTATTTCTGAAAGTACTCCAGTTCATCGCCCGGCGCAAGGTAAAACGGTCCCATTTTAATCTGGAAGCCCTCTTCGGGTGCGGGTGCAGCTGGAGGGCCATCAGGAAAAGAAGCCTGCCCCATTCCACTGTAGTAAGCTTCTATCATGGTACGATCAACGACTGTTCCCGCAGCAGGTGCGCCGTAGAGGATCCATTGTCGGATCATTTCTTTCTCTACATCGGTGAGTGTAGGCTGGCCATAAGGAGGCATGCTTTGCCCTTCGTCGCCATTCGCTTCCAAATGGACAGTAGGCTCAAGACCACTATTCATTTTACGGAAAAGAAAACTACGATCTGCACGGCCTGGATAAATGTAGGCATCTCCTCTGGCGGCAGCTGTGGCATTGGCGGGTGTTTGGTTATAAAGAGTGGTGTAAACATCCTGCATGCGGGCAGCAAGGGTGGTGCCGGTGCCTTCTAGGTCCAAGCCCTGCGGAGCATCTGCCCCACTGTGGCAAGTGGCACATTTAGCTTGTAGGATATTGTAAACTTCAAGACTGGTTGCGTCCTGAGCAGCCAGGCGGCCCGCCATTAAGAAG
>Ga0102812_10000993_pt1 | contig 19941 bp, 15 predicted proteins | sample ColrivemetaGS713_FD_79334 | JGI IMG/M metagenome (GOLD analysis project Ga0102812, IMG submission 79334) | Estuarine microbial communities from the Columbia River estuary - Flood tide ETM metaG S.713 | ecosystem: Environmental > Aquatic > Marine > Intertidal zone > Estuary | place: USA...
CATCGGCGAGCAGCTGTTCTACCCCGAGGACTATAGTCGCCTGCTCAAACTCTTGCAGCGCGATGGTCAAAAAGTCGGCTTTGAAACCCGACTGCGTACCCGCTCCGGCAAACCGGTATCTATCTCCACCAACGTTTTGCTCAAAGACCGCAAACAGGGGTTGATCGAAGCCTTTGTGCAGGACATTACCGAGCGCAAGCGCGCCGAAGCCGAACTGACGCGGCTGAATACCGAGCTGGAACAGCGGGTGATCGAACGCACCAAAGAACTGATCGATGCCAAACAGGAGGCGGAAGCAGCCAATGCTAGCAAGGACAAATACCTGGCAGCCGCCAGTCATGACCTGCTGCAACCGCTGAATGCCGCGCGGCTACTCATCTCGGCGCTACAGGGGAAAAGCTTAGACGCCGACAACCGGATACTGGTCGAACGCACCCACGAGGCGCTGGAAGGTGCTGAAGCGCTGCTCACCGATCTGCTCGATATCGCCAAACTGGACGCCAATGCGGTCAGTGCCGATCTGGGCATATTCTGTGCCGCCGATCTGCTTGCAGCCCTGGCTTCCGAATCGGAACCCCTGGCCGCGCAAGCGGGTTTGGAGTTTGCCTGGGTCAACAGTCGAGTCAGCATCCACACAGACTCACGACTACTGATGCGCATTCTGCGTAACTTTATCAGCAATGCGATTCGCTATACCGAGCAGGGACGGATCCTGCTGGGCTGTCGGCGACGCGGCGCAGAGCTGGAGTTTCAGGTCTGGGACACGGGGCCGGGCATCGCAGCGGATCAACGTCGGGCGATCTTTCGGGAGTTTCACCAGCTTGAGATTCCCCCCCAACACGTTCGCCAAAGCGCCAGCCGGGATCAGGGGGTGGGATTGGGGCTAGCCATTGTCGAGCGCATTGCTCGGGTGCTGGGGCTTCAGATCGAGCTACATTCACAGCTGGGGCAGGGCTCCTGTTTCTCCCTCCGGGTGCCTATCGCCAGCATCACAGAGCAGCAGGCAGCCTTGCCATCATTAAGCCATCCCGCCAGCCACGCTGCTGCGCTCCAGAGCGGTGCTGATCTCAGCGGTTTTCACATCTTGGTGATCGAAAATGAAGCCTCGATCCGACTGGGTATGCGCCTGTTACTGGAGCAATGGGGTTGCAAGGTCGACTGTGTCGAGGGTTTAGAGGAGGCGCAGCTTAGCAGCCCTGATCAGCCACCCGATCTGATCCTTGCTGATTATCATCTGCACAGGGGAGCCACCGGTATTGAGGTGATCGAAACACTCTACCAGCACTATCAACGGCTTCAGCATCCCCTTCCTCCCGCGATCATCATCACCGCCGACCGCAGCACGGAGTTACGCAAACTGTTCCGTGATCGCGGCTTTCAGCATCTCAACAAGCCGCTCAAACCCGGAAAACTGCGAGCACTGATGAGCCACCTGTTGAACCCACCTCTATAGACAGCGGCGCTTATTGATGGCCATAGGTGATATTTGTCACTATATTGATAATTAGTCTATTCGCAGTAGTACCAAAGTAGCGCCCTTTTCGATCCGCCCACTAATAGGTTGAACCCCGACTCGCGCCTACCATCTCCCTACAACAATTATAAAAGGGAGATCCCGCATGGATCTGATCAACCCCCAGATCATCATCGGCAGTCGTGAGGATGCCAGCAATCCATTACTGCTCCGCCATTTTGCTATCGATGCCGTGCTGAGTTTGGAGCCAGTCAAGATCCTCACACCGGTCAATTGCCAGATGTTGTTGCAGGTCCAGGATCGCATCGCCCTGCCCGATGCGGTGATTGCGCAAGCGGTCAATTTTATCGATCAGCAACTGCGCCTAGGGCGCCGTGTTCTGGCCCATTGCCAGATGGGCATCTCCCGTTCCCCGGCGCTGGTACTCGCCTACCTCCACCAGCATCAAGGGCTGTCATTATCTCAAGGCCTGGCGCTGATCCAGCAGGCCCGTCCGCAGGCTGAACCGCATCCGGCACTGCTGCAATCGCTGGCGCGTTATTACCAAACAGAACCCGTCAGGGTTTCACCTCGTCAGGCGCTGGCATCATGAAACTCTGTCGTTTTCGCCCTGTGGGTCAAACCGCTATCGAGTCTGGCATCGCCAAACCCGAGCAGCAGCGCATCTATACCGACACCGGGAGCTATGCCTTTAGCGAAGTACAACTAATGACCCCGCTGCAACCGGGCAAAATCGTCTGTGTCGGCCTCAACTATATCGGCCATCAGGACGATGGCCATCGGCTCCCAGATCAACCGCTGATCTTTCTCAAACCGGCCAGCGCGGCCACCGGACCCGATGCACAGATCCCCTTTCCTGCCCAGAGCCAGCAGATCGATTTTGAAGGCGAGCTGGGGCTGGTGATCGGCACCCCGGCCTACCAGATCGAAGCGCAGCAGGTCGCGGCGCATATCCTCGGTTACTGCTGCGCCAACGACATTACCGCCCGAGATATACAAAACTTGGAGCAAAGCCACACCCGGGCCAAGAGTTTTAATGGTTTTGCACCTTTTGGCCCCTGGTTGGAGACCGCCTTCGATCCCAGTCACTTTGAACTGCGTACCTACCTAAACGGCGCGCTCAAGCAATCGGCCAGCAGCGATCAACTGCTGTTCTCTATTCCGCAACTGGTCAGTTTTATCAGCCAGATCATGCCTTTAGATACTGGAGATCTGATTCTCACCGGCACCCCTCAGGGCATGGGGCCAATGCAGCCGGGTGATGAGGTGGTGGTGGAGATCAGCGGGATTGGCAGGCTGAGTAATCGTCTGGGGCCAGCGCAACACGCGCTCATCCACCCTGATCACACCGCGCCATCGGCGCTGGAGCGTTGCTATGGATAAGGCATCGGTTATCGACCTGTCGGCCAACGAAAATCCGCTCGGCGCATCCCCTCGGGCCCTTGACGCGATTCAGCGCTCGCTGAGCGGCTTACACCGCTACCCCGAAAAAGATGGCGATCCGCTGCGCGATGCACTGGCACAGCAACTCAAGCTGCAGCGCAACCAACTGCTACTGGGCAATGGCGCCACTGAGTTGCTGGAGTTCGCCGCCCGCGCCTGCCTCAGTCTCAGTCTCAGTCTCAGTCTCAGCGCCAGTCAAACAGAGGGCCAAGCCAGCGAAGCACTGATCGCCACCCCCTGCTTTATCCCTTATCAGAACGTAATTCGCCGCGCTGGCGGCCAGCTGATCGGCGTACCCTGTGTGCTCGGCGATGATCCGTTACCGGCGCTGTTGGCGGCAGTCACCGCACGCACTCGGTTGATTATCCTCGGCACGCCCAACAACCCCTGCGGTTCCATTATCCCCCACCAGCGCCTAGAAACCTTTATCCGCGCCCTGCCTCCTCAGGTGCTCGTGGTGGTGGACGAGGCCTACATCGAGTATGTCAGCCACCCCGATTGCGCCGACAGTCTGGCACTGCTGGCGCAGGGCCATAACCTGTTGATCCTGCGTTCACTCTCCAAGGCCTATGCGCTGGCGGGATTGCGGCTGGGCTATGCGATCGGCAACCCCAGCATGATCGAGCGCCTCAACGGCCAGCGCCAGCACTACAACACCAACTCATTGGCTCAAGCGGCGGCTCTGGCCGCGCTGTCTGACCGACAGCACCTGGCAGCGACGCTGGCCAATAACTGTCAAGGACGTGCCTATCTGGCGCGCTCCTTCAGCGCCCTGGGACTCAACTACCTGCCATCGCAGGCTAACTTCTATCTGGTTGAGGTCGGCGATGGCGAGCGCTACATCACTGAACTGGCCCTGCGCGGCATCAAGGTGAAATCGATGGCGCGCTACCAATTACCTCGTCATATCCGCGTCAGCATCGGTCTGCCACAGCAGAACCTGGCACTGGTGTTGGCACTACAACAGCTACTCCGACCAGTTTCACAGCCATTAGAGAAGCCCATAAAGCAGCAAGTATCTGCGTAACAGAGTGACGGCAACCCACAGGGTCGCATCAACCCAAACCACGACAATAAAAAGAGGAATAATCCGATGGTGATGATCATGGCCCCAGGGGGCACCAAAGAGATGGCGCTAGGCGTTCTCGATGCGGGCGCTGATGCGACCTATGTCGGCGTGCAGGGCTGGAGCCGGCGTGGCAATCAGGATGAACTGTGCGATCGGGAGATTCGCGAGGTGATAGATTACGCCCTGGCGCGGGATAAAAATGTCCGCATCGTGGTAAATACCCAGCCCAGCTCGACCGAGATTCCGATGATGCTGGAGCGCGTCAGGATGTACCACGAATGGGGCGCCAAGGGCTTTATGATCTCCGATATCGGTTGCATGAAACTGGTTAACGAGCAGATCCCCACCGCCGAGATCCATACCAGTGTCGGTTGCGGCATCACCAACTATGCCGACGTTCACTTTCTCAGCGAACTCGGCGCCCGCTATGTGGTGCTTCCCTACCGCCTCAGCGTGGCCGAGATCGAGCAGATCAAGCGGGAGAATAATGTCGGCATCGAGGTCTTCCTGTTCAAGACCCCGGCGGGCGGCAAGATCTGCCCCGGTAAATGCATGATGAGCAGCTATTTCAGCTTCGAGCGCTGGCTCGATGAGCAGGGCAAGGACCACTTCTTCGGCAGCGCCAGCCGCGGAGGTGACTGCCTGCGGGTGTGCCAGACCATGTGGGATCTGGAGACCGCCGAGCAGCAGATCGAGAAAGAGATCACCATCAAAGAGAACCCCTCGCTGTGGCTGTCCGAGCTACCTGCCTACCTGCACGCCGGTGTCGAGTGCCTCAAAGTACCGGGGCGTGATCGCTCCACCGGACTAGTGATGGATCTGACCCGCTGTTACCGGCGTGCCGTCGACGAGATCCTCAGCTGCGACGCCCCCGACCTGTCTAGCTACGAGCGCGAGCTCCAGGCTTTGAGGGTGCGCTGGCAGCTCGAACGCGGCAAGCGTGATGACCGGTTGATCGATTCGGCACTGGCTGCGTCCAGCCGTTCACTGATCTCGACCGATCGGCTGCGGGCCTGATCGGACTGTTTCATCGGACCCTCTAATCGGGCATCTCAATGCTAACGCTGTAATGAAAGCCTTATAAAAAATACTGTCTAAATCTTCTAATAAAAATAAGGAATCGCATCATGTTTGAATTAGCCACCAACTGCGCCAACCCCAAGCAGCTGCGTCAGACCGACTTTTCCGCCTTCGATGCGGTTTATCTCGGTGACTTCTCCTGCCTCGACTACCCCAACAACTTCAGTGCCCATCCTGAGCTACTGGAAGCGGCCGTGACCCAACTCAAAGCCCAGGGCAAAAAGGTGTATCTGCGCCTGTACGCCACCCCCGGCAATGAAGATCTGCCGCAGGTACGCGAAATGATCGAGGCCTCTAAACGTTTACCCTTCGACGCCATCGAGGTGCATAACCTCGGGGTACTGCGCATTCTGCAACAAATGGGATCTACCCTGCCGGTACACCTCGGGGTGTTTGGCAACCTCTACACCGATGCCTCGGCGCGGGTACTCAAGGATTTCGGCGTGACCCGGGTCTACCCCAACCCCGAATTGAGCCTGACCGAGATTCACTACATCCGCGAACAGACCCCGATCGAGATCATTCTGCCGGTGCACGGCAAGATCCCGCTGGTGATCTCCGAGACCTGTTTTATCATTGAGAACAGCCCGGAAACGCCGAAAAAGGTCGACTGCAACGGCAAGTCCGTCTGCAACTTCCCCTGTTCGCAGGATTACTGGCTCAACCGCAGCAACGGGCAATGGGTGCTTAAAGATACCGGACGGATGACTCTATCGGGCAAGGACCTGTGCATGCTCGAACATATTCCTGAGCTGCTATCGGCCGGCCAACAGTTCTTCTATATCCAGAGCCACGGCGAGAGTCCTGAGTACGTAGAAACCAGCGGCAAACTCTACCGAGAGGCTCTGCTTCAGGCCGAAGCCGGACTCCTGAATAACGACCAGAGCAGCGGGATGGCGGCCTTGCGAGCACTCTCCAAAGAGGGTCTGTGCAACGGTTACTATTTTGAAGGTGCAGGCCAGACCTATATCGCGAGGGGCTGATCATGACTGTCTCATCGCTACAGGCTCGCTCAAAGCCATGCACCTCAAACCTAGGCATCTCAAAACATAGCGCTGATACCCCCTACCGGCCGATGCTGCTGGCACCGGCAGGCTCACTGGAGATGGCCAAGGTGGTCGTCGATGCCGGGGCCGACGCCCTGTACATGGGGCCGCTGGGCTGGAGTCGGCGACCGTTTGAATCGGAGATGACCGATGCCGACATCCGCGAGGCAATCGATTATGCCCAGAGTCGTGGCTGCGATGCCCGCATCGTCCTCAACACCTTTCCCAGCCCGCTGGAGATGGACGCCTTTACAGATAAGGTGAAGCTGTTCGGCAGCTGGGGGGCATCGGGTTTTATCGTCACCGATGTCGGGGCGATCCGGCTGATCCGCGAACTGCTGCCCCAGACCCAGATCCACGTCAGTATCGGCAGCGGTATCACCAACGCCATGGACGGTGATTTCTACCAGCAGCTGGGTGCGGATCTGCTGATACTGCCCTACCGCTGGGGTGAAGCGGAGATCGATGAGGTGCGTGACACCAGCAGCATCGGCCTGGAGGTGTTCCTGTTCGAGACGGTGCAGACCGGTAAAATCTGCCCCGGAAAATGCATCATGAGCTCCTACCTCAAATACCGTGACTGGCAAGAGGTCGAAGGCGTTCGCGACTCGCATGGCAGCGCCAATCGTGGTGCCAAAGAGTGTTACCGCGTGTGCCAGACCCACTGGGGCTTTGGCACCGACGAAACCGCAGACCAGCAGCTGAAACTGCGCAGCGATGCCCAGTTGATGCTCGACCAGCTGCCCGCCTATATCGATCGCGGCGTGGAGTTTTTCAAACTCTCGGGACGTGAACGGCCGATCGAAATGATCCGCGATCTGGTGTGTTTTTACCGCAAAGTGTTCGATGCCATCATCGATGACGGCCAGACCGATATGTCGATATATCACCCCGAAATCGAAATCCTGAGGCAGCGCTGGAGCAAGGCCAAATCACGTCGGGTCGGCACCCTGATGGCACGCGCCAAGCAGTACGGTGAAGGCAATGCCAATAGCCATACCAAGCCCAACAGCAATGCCAACGCGGCGGTAATCGCCCATGCCTAAGCCTACGCAAGCTCCTGCGTCCACCCCTCTGGCGGCTGATGACGTGCCTCTGGGTTGCCTGCGTGCTGCGTTCGAAACCACCGGCAGCCCGCACTGGATCATGTACACGATCCAACAGCTGGGGCTGGACCGCAAATTCGGCTTCGAGCTACAGATCGACTACCTGGATGACCGGATGCAGGGCGAACGCCATGCCACCGAGCAGGCACTGGTCGAGGATCGTGTCGACTTCATTGATACCGACTGGATCACCCTGGCTCGTTGCCGCCATCAAGGGCTCAAAGTCTCGGCGGTCTACCCTTACGGTCGTATTCTCGGGGGGCTGGTGGTGCCCAACAGCAGCACCATCCACAGTTTGCCGCAACTGAGCGGTAAAACCCTGGGGATCGTCAGCACCCTAGATAAAAACTGGATCTTGGCCCGTGCCTATGCCCAGCAACGCTACCAGTTCGATCTGGCCGCCGGGGTCAACCTCCAGCAAGCACGTTCCAAGTCGGTACTCAAGACCTGGCTGGATCAACATCAAGTCGATGCCGCGCTGGTGTACTGGCATCAGATCCCTTTTCTGGCACAACAGCAGGATTACCGGGTCCTGGTGGACATCCCTGCCACCCTCAGTGAACTCGGGCTGGCCCCGACACCCACCACTTTTTTCGTATTCCGCGACCAGTTTGTCGAACAACGGCCGGCGCTGGTACGGGCCTTTATCAAAGCCTTCGAGCGCGCCCTGCAACAGCTACACCAAGATGCGACCCTCTGGCAGAACATCGCCAAAACCCTGCTGCAGATTGAAGATCCTCAACTACTTGAGGCGTTGCGGGAGATCTGGTGCTCGCGAATGCCGGGGCAATGGAACCGCGCCGCCATTGAAGAGCTGGACGGCCTCTATCAGCAGCTGGAGCAGTTACAGCAGCAGCGTGGGGAGACTCTGGGCGCGGGAACACAACTACCAGACGGCTGTTTCAACTGGCCGTTTTTGCAGCCGCCCACCGAGTCCCTGTCGGCAACGGCTAGCGGCTGCCGGGTTGAAACCCGACCCACACCTACCTTACAGAGGACTGAGCGATGAGCGCTTTCAGCTATAAAAATAATCATAGTCCTAACCACAGCCAGACAGCCCCGCAGATCAAACTGATGGGGCCTGGCGGCAGTGCGGCGATGGCGATCGCGGTGTTGCAGGCTGGTGCCGACTCAGTGTTTATCGGCCCCAAAGGCTGGAGCCGCCGACCCAAGAGCGATGAGCTGACCGATGCCGAGATGTACCAGGTGATCGACTATGGCGTCGCCCATAACAAGGATATCCGGGTGGCCATTAATGTGATGCCCGCACCGCACGAGATCCCGCTGTTTATGCGCAAGATCGAGCAGTTTGCCCAGCGCGGTGCCCAAGGAGTGATGCTCTGCGATCCGGGCTGTATCCGCTTGGTACGCGAGCGTTTTCCCAAGTTAGAGATCCATGTCAGCGTCACCGCTGGGATCTTCAACCAAGAGGACATCCAACTGTTTCGTGAACTGGGGGCCGATATTGTGGTGATCCCTTACCGCTGGGGCTCCGAGGAGATCGCCGAGATCCGTGACCAGGCGGGGATGCAGCTCGAAGCCTTCCTGTTTCAGCCGCCCAAACGTAGCTGGATTTGCCCCGGACGTTGCTATTCCAGCAGCTACTTTCATATCGCCCACAAACAGGATGCCGAAGATAAAAACCATTTTATTGGCAGCGCCAGCCGCGGCGGCAGTTGCCACCGTATCTGCCGCAGCGACTGGCAGATGCTGCAAGGTGCCCACAAACTGAATGAGCAGCTGTTTGCCGAACGCCAGAACCTCAAAGCCAGCCCCGAACTGCTGCTCTGGGAGCTGCCGAAATATCTTGAGCTCGGAGTATCACGATTAAAGATCCCCGGACGCGAGCGCTCGATCGACCTGGTGGTGGCCATCGTCAGTTTCTACCGCCGGGTACTGGATCAGATTCTGGCCGGCAACCCCGATCTGCAAGGATTCGAAACCGAGTGGCTCGCCCTGAAACTGCGCTGGAACACTGAGAAGCGTAAACGTGACAGCAAGCAGATCGATCTGGCGCTGGTCAGCTAACGGCCGCATCACTAGCTATAAAAATAATAATAGGAGCCTCGGATGCAAACCGTGCTGCAATCAGTACCCACCCATGCAGCGGCGATATCGCCGTGGCTGATCGATCTTGAGCAGATCAGCGCTGCCCAACAGCCGTTGGTCGGCACCAAGGCATGGCATCTCGCCAAGATGGCACAGGCAGGCTTTTCGGTGCCGCAAGCGGTTTGTATCACCACTGCTGCCTACCTGCAGGGTTATAAGGCTAGCAACGCGCAAGGCTCGCGCCTCAGCCCAACACTGCGCGGCACTATTCTGGCGACCTTTGCCCAACTGCAACAACGCTACCCCGATAGCCGCTTTGCAGTGCGCAGCTCAGCGCTGGAGGAAGATGGCCAGAACGCTAGCTGGGCAGGGATGTTTCTGTCCAGCCTGAGCATCGATTCCGGTTCAGCACTGCTAGACGCTTTGGAACAAGGCTTTGGCTCGTTGCACAGCGATCCCGCCATGCTGTATCGTCGCCAATCGTTAGTGACCTCATGCACTGAGCAACAAGCAGCAGATCCAGAACCCAGCATGGCACTGATCCTTCAGCGCCAGATCGAACCCAGTGCCTCGGGAATTCTGTTCACCCGCAACCCGCTGGTCTACCCCGGACACCCCGACTACCAGCGGCTGTGCATCAACGCCGTACGTGGACTCGGTGATGCGCTAGCCGACGGGCAGGTCGAGGGCGACCACTATTGGCTGGATCGCAACAACCGTTTACTGGAACACCGTCTGCCAGCGACATCAGCTGGTCAACCGGTGCTGCCTCCGGTACTCACTCGCGTGCAGATGCGCAGCTTAGCGCAAGCGGCTCGCACGCTTGAGCAGCTGTTTGGGTATCCGTTGGATATTGAGTTTGCGCTCCAGGGTCAGCAACTTTGGCTGTTACAGGCACGTGCTATTGTTCGCAACAACAACGGTTTAAGCCACCCTGCCCAACACTGGTTACACCAGGAGCAACGTCGCTTGGGACAACGTTTGGAGCAACTGCAACGCCAGCAACTGCTGCACTGTGGCCCCGGTATTCTTAGCAACAGCAATATCGCCGAACTGCTCCCTAGCCCAACCCCGATGAGTTTCGCGGTGTTCAAGCAGATCTTTGCCGGACCCGATGGCGCCATCCCCAACGGCCGCCGCGCGCTGGGGTATCGCACCGATAGCCACAGCAGCGCCGAGCTGTTTGAGCTAGTGGCCGGCCAGCCCTATTTTCACCTTGAAATTGATGCCCGCACCTACGAACATGCCCAGACGTTGCCCATCCATTCGTACCTGCAGCAGATCCGCCGCGACCCCCAGCGCGCCAACTATCCCGAGTTTGGCCTGTACCAGCAGTTTAGCGATACGGCCGATTCGCAGAACGACCAAGATAACCGCCGCTTTCACCGCCACATGCGTCTGCACGCCAATAACTACCTCAAGCGTTACCAGCAATGGATCGACCGCTACCTGGACCAGCAGCTCCAGCAGCAACGCACGGTTGATCTGTCGGCCATGAATGCGCCCCAGTTGATCATCCAGATCAATCGCTGGTTACGCCACCTGCGCAAGATCTCCTGCTGCCACTTCGTGATGGCAGCCCGGCTGGGGTTCTACTTCGCGGAGAGTCTCAGAGTTCAGCTGCAGCAGTTGCTGGGCAAGGAGGCCGAACCCTGGATGAATCAACTGCTGCATGCACTGCCAGGCAGCCGTATTAACCAGCAGAGTATCGACCTGCAAGCGGTCCGTGAGCGACAACTCGCCCCCCAGACTTATATCGAACGCTACGGTCATCTGGCCAGTAATGAACTGGAACTGGCACTGCCCCGCTACGATGAAACACCCGACCTCATCGATACACTAGCCGGCAATCACCCGACCCATGGCGAATCCGAACTCGGCCCGCAAGACTTTAAAAGCCAACAGCGGCAACGCAAACGGCATGAGCGCCAATTCAGCCAACAACTCGATGCGTTGCTGCTTCCGGCACACCAGCGCCAGAAACTCTGGTCCGATCTGCGCTTGGCGCGACGTTTTCTACCCCTGCGCGAAACGATCAAATACCACTATGCCGGCGAATATGCATTGATTCGCAAGGCCTTGCTTCAACTGGCACAGCGCTTAGGGCTGGATGCTGAACACATATTTTATCTGCAACCTGACGAACTCCCGCTGTGCCTCAAAGAACTCCCGCAACTGCGCAAATTGATTGCACAACGCCAGCAACAGCACCAGCTGGCCCAGGAGATTGCCCGCCAACAACCGCTACCCCCCGTCATCTTTGGCGATCAACTCGATCTGACAGGTACGGGGCCCAACGCTTCCGCAACTAGGCACACAGCACTAACGCCAGCGAGCGATAGCCATCAGACTCATCAACGCAGCGGCCAGCCGATGGCTCCAGGATTTATCCGCGGTAAAGTACGGTTGATCGATACCCAGCATTGCCAGCTGCACCAACTGCTAGCTAGCGTTGATAAAAACGACATCATCGTCACCCGCTCGGCCAATCTGGGTTTGGCTCCGCTACTGCGCAGGGTTGCAGGACTTATCGTAGAGGTGGGCGGACTGCTGGCACACAGCGCCTGCCAGGCACGCGAAGCCGGTATTCCGGCGATGGTATTACCCGATGCTACTCGATTGCTAAGCGAAGGCAGCATGATCAGCTTTGATGGTAAGACCGGAGATTGGTACTACAACTGACCTATCACCTGCTAGAGACCCAACTCTCGACAGAATGCCTCAAGCGAATATTAAACAGGGAGAACGCACAAATTCGGATAAAGACTCGTTATTAGAGCCTATAGTTACCCAAAAGGAGGCACTAATGACCACACCCAAAGACATTAACAGGCGCACCCTACTGCGAGTGGGGTTGAGTACAGTGGCGGGAATGAGCTCCGCAACGCTATGGGCTAGATCCAGCGAGGACAGCGGAGGCGTCACCCCCTCGCAAACGGCTGGGCCATTTTTTCCTATCAAAGACCAAGCTGACAAAGATCTGGACCTTACTCTTATCCAAGGTCATTCCGCGCACGCCGAAGGTCAGCGAATTCACCTCTCAGGCCAGGTGTTAGATAACCAGCATCAACCCATCCCAGATGCCTTAGTGGATATATGGCAGGCAAATAGGCACGGCCGTTATCACCATGAGCAAGACCCGAACCCGGCACCGTTGGATCCCAATTTTCAGGGTTGGGGGCAGATAAAAACTGACAGCCAGGGCTATTACCGCTGCATCACCATCGTGCCGGGCGCCTATCCGGTGAATGGAAACTGGTGGAGACCGCCGCACATTCACTTTAAGGTGTCAAAACGCGGATATCATGAATTAACCACACAAATGTATTTCGCCGGCCACCCCTTAAACACCAAGGATCATCTGCTGCTGGAGATACCAGAATCAGAGCGACATAAATTGATCGTTAGTTTCAGCAAGGGCACATCAGATCAAGAATCTGAGGCCTATTACGGTCAATTCGACCTCATCGTTCGCCGAGTCCATAGCGGTTAACAAAACATCCACAGGCTGAAGCGTCCGACGCCAGTCACTAGGATCAGGTTTTTTTACAAATTCACCTAAAGTCGAAGATTGCCGGTCAAAAAACTGATCAGGATCAACGCTTAGTAATAATAAAAGAATGACAATAAAGGCGTTTTCACAGTGTTACCTTGGTTACCAACGCGCAAAACCGTCAACAAAGGAATCTGTTGAAAGGACGTTAGTAACCGCGCTACGGACAAGGACAGAACAATGACAAACGCTCTGATTATCTTTTTGGCGTACGGCTTCTACCTGATGGTTGTTGGCGTTATCGTAGTATTAGCTTGGTACAGTGAAAAACTGGACCCTGATAACCAACTACCTGCCTCAATTTGGGACGAAATACTCCCGAATCGAAGTAAGAGCAATATTTACCCAGCGGTTACAAAGCCATCTCGGCTACCGATACCGATTCAGATCAAAGGTGTTCTGAACGGACAAAAGGCTGCCTGAAGGGCGATCCCAAGTTTACAGATTCGCCGGTGACCCCTTCTACACACCAGCCCTAGTTGTGGTTACAAAGGGTACCCAAGTCGTATTGTTGAATCTCTTGACGCGGTTAAGCTGAACGAAACTTATCCAGCACCGAGGTCAACCATGCGTAGATTGATTCGATCCGGTACCCTGTTTTTACTCAGCTGCACGCTGATTTTGACGCCATTCTTGTACCCCTCTCTCGCTATCTCCGATGAACTACCCAGCGGCCAAATGACTCTGGCCCTGCTCGATGCCAGCGGTAATGAGCTGGTGATAGGCACGGTGGATTTCTCTCCCACCAGCGTGACCGGGCAGCGCCACTATCAACTCAATATTGATCACCACCGATTCACGGATCACTTCCTGTCCATGAAAGAGTTGAAGTGTTTAGAAGGCAAAGAACTCTGGTGCCGCATCCCCTACCCTTACGCGAACCCGCAGACCATCAGTGCCAGTGACCTGCGCTGGCTAGAGCATGACCTGTTGTTTTTGTTTAAACGCGCCAACGAATTTGGCGCCAATTTTTGGAACGGTATCTATTACCAGTTACAGCTCGAAGATGATTCGTTGCGCGGAACAGCGCGGGCAGTGGATCTGAATCGGCTAGCGTCACCGCCCGCTGATCAGGCAGTACCGCCGATCGGTGAGTACGACAGCGATGAGATTGAACCTGGGCAACGCTGGCTGCCCGGAATAATCATCCGTTAAAGCATTCAAATAATCGCTTAGTTTTCGCCCTTTTCAAGCAAACATTCGGGTTTGAAGCTCATAATGAGCCCACCCCAGTACTTGTCGTTAACTATAGATGACTGAAATCCAGAGTATGCGGACTCTCTTGGATTTCAGTGCTAGGCAGATTCAGTTTGAAGCACTGCGCGTTAAAGTGGCCTCACAATAACGCACAGCAAGGAGGTTGTTGCCACAGGCCAGGCCTGTGGCAGGGCATGATTAGGCTTTGAACTGGCGCAACAGATTGTTCAACTCATCGGCCAGGTCCTTCAACTGCACACCTGACTTGGCGATCTGTTTCGCACCGTTGGAGGTCTCAACAAAGGCATTGTTGATGTTGCTGACGTTCTGGTTGATCATCTCAACCGTAGCGCTCTGCTCTTCAGTAGCCGAGGCGATCTGCATATTCATATCTGAAACACCAAGCACATCCTTGGTAATTTGCTCTAGGGTGCCACCGGCCTTGTTGGCATGTTCAACACTCGCTTTAGCCTGCTCGCTGCCTTGGCGAATGGTTTTCACCGCGTTATTAGCGCCGTGCTGTAACTGCTCGATCATCCCCTGAATCTCTTCTGTGGACTCCTGAGTGCGTTTCGCCAGCGAACGTACCTCGTCGGCGACCACCGCGAAGCCACGCCCCTGATCACCGGCACGGGCTGCTTCAATCGCGGCATTCAAAGCTAACAGGTTAGTCTGATCAGCGATCGAACGGATCACATCCAGAATACCGCCGATGTTCTGTACTTCGGTCTCCAGCACCTGAATATTATTGGCCGCCTGATCCACCGAATCGGCCAGCCGATTGATAGAGGAGACGCTCTGCTGTACCACGCCCTGACCTTCCAATGCCTGCTCACGCACGATTTGCACACAGCGCGCCGCTTCGGCAGCATTTTGAGCCACCTCTTGAACGGTGGCGCTGAGTTCGTGAACGGCCGTGGCCACCTGATGAGTCTCCTCCTGATGAGTCCCCAGCGATTGATTGGCCTTTTGGGTGACTACCGCCATTGTTTGGGCAGCCTGGGTTAGCTGCTCGCCATATTGGCGCATCTGCAACACGGTATTCTGAACCTTGGAGGCAAAGCCATTAAAAGCCGCACCCAGATCTGCTAATTCATCAGCACCCTGATCGTTCATGCGTACCGTCAAATCGCCATCGCCGGCGGCTATTTCATGCATCGCCAATGCCGTCGCTCGCAGTGGCTTAATAATACTGCGACTGATCAGCCAGCATAGCGAGAACAGTAACGTCAACACTAGCACCAGGAAAATAGAGTGGTTAGTGAGTTCCTGCTGGAACTCGGCATCGATATCATCAATGTAGACACCGGTACCCACAATCCAACCCCAGGGTTTAAAGCCTTTGACATAGGAGAGCTTGGGCGCCAAAACTTCAGACTTGCCACCGGATCCGCTCTTCGGCTTGGTCCAGTAATAATCAACAAAGCCTTCACCACTGTCGCGCACCACACGAACAAACTCGCTGTATAGGCGCTTGCCTTTTTTATCCTTAAGATCGCCCACCGCCTGGCCATCCAGTTCCGGCTTGATCGGGTGCATCACCACGCGCGGCGTCATGTCGTTGATCCAGAAGTACTGGCCATCTTCGTAACGCAGCTTGCGAATAACCGCGATCGCACCCGCCTGCGCTTCTTTTTCAGAAAACTCGCCTTTCTTGGCTCGCTCATCGAAGCCGTTCATCACGCTATGTGCCGTTTCGATCAAGCGCACCAGACGGTCTTTCTTGGCCTCCATCAGATCGTCACGTTTCTGAAAGGTCTCAAAAATATAGGTGGCAGCGAATACCGTCATCGACAGCAAAGCCAGCAGCCAGATGCGTTGGGCAATCGTGAGTTTAGTGAGCATGGATGTTGTCCAGTTAGTAATGGGTTACCAGGTAGAATAGACCGATACGGAGCTTCCGCTAGCCGAGTGAGCATGGAAAATACCCACAATGCTCGGTACTCCAACCCTATATCAGCATAAAGGAATGTGAGCTTACCGATTTTAAGAGAGGGCTCAAGGAAATCTTCATCGAACAGTACAAAAAATGATATGCATCAATATCAGGAGAGGCCAGATGAGCGATGTCGGAATACATTCCGACCCTCAGAGAGGCGAAGGTCGGAGCTAGCGCCTATCAGCCTGTCGGGCTTGACCGGTCGTAGCGAGGGGAAGACCGATTTGAGACAGTTTTTGAACTATTTTGAGGCTAATAGTGGTTCTATTTAACGAAAAATAGGACAACAAATGGCCAAAGTCGGCTTCTCCGCAGTAGATCAACGTTAAGTCCGACAGGCTGCTAGCTACCACCACCGGCATTCATCGCGGTATTGCCCTGATCCACCGGCAGGATCACGCCGTTGATGGCACTGGCAGCCGCCGAGGCCAGAAACAGCGCAGGCCCCACCAGCTCATCCGGATCGATCAAGCGCCCCTGAGGCAGGCCGTTGAGTATCCGCGGTAACACCTGATCACGAAACTCGGGGTTGGCCAAGTGTGCTTCCAATCCTGGGGTCCGGATCTGTGCTGGCGCCAGAGCATTACAGCGAATCCGCTGGCTACCATATTCGATCGCGATCTCACGGGTCATCTGGTGCACCGCAGCCTTGGCGCAGCTATAGGGCAGCGCGCCGCGGCCTAAAGCATTGACCCCGGCATTGGAGCCGATCTGGATGATCGAGCCTCCCATGGGTTGCTCAAGCATCCGTTTCAGTGCCTGTTGATTGCAATAAAAATAGCCACTCAGGCTGACATCCAGGGTCTGCTGCCAATCCGCGTCTTTGAGCAAGTGAGGTTTAACCCGACTGGGAAAAGCGAAGGGCACATTGATCAGCACATCGATGCCCCCCAAATGCACATCGAGCTGCTGGAACAGCCGCTCGACCTGTTGCGAATCGGCGATATCGGTCTGCCAGCCCAAGGCCTCAACATCCAGGGCTTTAAGTTGCTGCAAGGTCTGCTGCAAGCCCGGGTTATCAATATCGCAGAGCGCCAAGCGCGCGCCGGCGCGACCAAACCCCAGCGCCAGCGCATGACCGACGCCGCCATTGGCGCCGGCACCGCTAATCAACACCCGCTTACCCGCGACGCTAAACAGCCCCTGGGCCTGATCCGATTCATTTCTAGGATGCATTGCTAGTTACCCTCTATAGCCTCATCCACACAGGTTAGCATCACCCAACTCCTCAGGCGCAGCACCCGGCAAGCCCAGTTGTCGGGCATAAAAATCCCATTCGCGTTCCAGCACCTGCGCCTTGTTGGCGGCCTGTTTGAAACCGTGACGTTCATCAGGAAAGGCCAGGTAGTCTACCGCCACACCGCGCCCTTTAAGCTGGTTATATAGCGTATAGGTTTGGGTGGCTGGCACCACCCGGTCCAGCCCCCCCTGAAAGAAGATCAGCGGGCGGCAAAAATCTCTGGGCCGATGAATCGGTGAACGCGACCGGTAGGTCAGTGGCTGCCGCTCTAGATCGCCCACCAACCAATCCAAATAATGCGATTCAAATTTGTGGGTCTGACTGGCCAGGCGTTGCAGATCACTGATGCCGTAGTGGCTGGCTCCGGCGCGCAACCACTGCTGCCCACGCGCCTGGCTCAACACCTGCAACGTGGTATAACCGCCAGCACTGTTGCCACGCACTACCACCCGCTCGGGGTCGACCCAGCCTTGGCGAATAAAAAACTGTGCCGCATCGATCACATCCTCGACATCCCTGACGCCCCACTGGCACTGTAACAGCTGTCGATAGCGGCGACCGTAGCCGCTGCTGCCTCTGTAGTTAAGATCCAGCAGCGCAAAACCGCGCTGCAGCCAGAACTGTTTCAGCGGATCAAAGCGGCCATCGGCCTGCGCGGTGGGTCCACCGTGGAGCTGAATGATCAACGACTGTTGCTGCCCGGCAGCCAACGCGGGGCGATACAGAAAGCCGTAGATCGGCATCCCTGAAGATGACGGGATTTGCAGGTGTTGGGGTTGAATGGCCGCAGCCAGCACGGGCCCGGCAGGCAGTTCCAGTTGCTCGATCACCTCAGGCGTTGCCACCTGAGCCTTGGCAACCCTGTCCTTCATAATGTCAGCGCTGTCCAGCGGGCAACCGATCAACCGGCCCGGCCCGCTGCCCGGTTCGGCGATGGCCAAAACCTGGCCCTGGTGCGTTGCCAGGCTGTGTACCGCCGCCCAGCATCCCATCCTGAGCAGCTGTCGGTTGGACAGTTGCAACACGCCTAGCCCCGCTTGACCCTCACGCCACCAGCTACAGCCGATCCGCTGCGCATCCAGCACCACATACGCCTGCTGTCCCAACTGCCAGGGAGCGCGACAAAACTCCGCCTCCAGCGGCAGTAGCAATTCGGTTACACCGCCTATTATAGAAGCGTCCAGATCCTCACCGGCCTCTCGACCCGCACCTTTCAGATAGCGATACAGATTCCACCAGCCATTGCGGTCGGAGATAAAAAACAGCGTGCCATCGGGGCCAAACTCCGGTTGCACGATCGCCTCCGCCTGCTCGCCCAACTGGCCACTGCTGAGCGCCCGACTGTCGATCACCCATCCCTGAGCATCCAACTCGGCCAACCACAGCTGGGTTGAGGTCCAGGGTTGATGGGGATGATTCCAGCTGATCCAGGCCAACTGGGTGGCGTCGCGACTCAGACGTGGTGAGCTATAAAAATCTGCGCCCTCAACCAGTACCGTTCTTCGGTTGCCGCTTTTGTTGCTGCTATTACTGACACCCAGGCTAGCTGGATCATTCAGGCTGATGGCCACCAGCCTATTGTGGACCACGCCCGGCTCGGTGTGCTCCTCCTCCACCGCGATAATCCGGTTGTGCTGCGGATCAAATTGCAGATCGGCATAGCGAAAGCCTTCCGCCTGATGAATAACAATCAGCTGCTCGGGTTGGGCAAACCTCTGCCCATAAAGCCCCTGATCGGCCTCATTAACGAACACCAGCCCCTCATGAATAAGCCGATAGCTACCGCCGCCGTACTCATGCACCCGACTACGGACGCTGAATCCCGCAGGGGTCAGTAACCGAGAAGCGCGCTGCTGTTGCCGACCACGAATCCGAGTCTGCCCCTGGTCAGGATCAAACTCCAGCCAGCACAGCCAATCGCCCTGACTCTGCAGTTCGGCCCACTGTTTGCCTTGGGCAGCGGCTTGGGCGGCACTGATCGGTTCGGGGAGTGTGGCGCTCACGTTAGCCCCTGGCGATCAGGTTGTGTAACTGCTGCCGGGCAGCACCGATGTTGCGATTATTGCGCAGGATAACGCCCTCACTGGTGGCACTATCGGCACGCTGCCGGGCGGCTTCAATCACCCCATGATGCGCGGATTTGCCACACACCGGATCGGCATTGGCGGCATCCCCGGTCAGCTTAAACGCCTGACAGCGACAGCCGCCAAAATCTTTCTCCTTCTCGTCGCAGGAGCGGCAAGGCTCCTTCATCCAGCCGTAACCGCGAAAATGGTTAAAGCCGGTCGAGCGGTACCAGATCTCCTCTAGTGAGGTATCCACCACGTTGGGAAAGGCAATCGGCAATTCGCGGGCACTGTGGCAAGGCAACGCGGTACCGTCGGGGGTGATGGTCAGAAACAGCTTGCCCCAGCCGTTCATGCAATCTTTGGGACGCTCTTCGTAGTAATCGGGCATCACGAAGATCAGTTTGGGGCCGCTGCCATTGAGCTGTTCACGGTAGCGGTTTGTGGTGGCCTCAGCGCGTGCCAGCTGTGCCTTGGTGGGCAACAACTGATCGCGATTGGCCAGCGCCCAACCGTAGTACTGCGCGGTAGCCAGCTCGACATAGTCGGCTTCCAGCGCCATCGACAGCTCTATAATCTGATCGATCTGGTCGATATTATCGCGATGGATAACAAAATTAAGCACCATCGGATAACCCTGTGCCTTGACCTCTTTGGCCATCGCCATCTTCTGTGCAAA
>Ga0102812_10000998_pt1 | contig 19908 bp, 20 predicted proteins | sample ColrivemetaGS713_FD_79334 | JGI IMG/M metagenome (GOLD analysis project Ga0102812, IMG submission 79334) | Estuarine microbial communities from the Columbia River estuary - Flood tide ETM metaG S.713 | ecosystem: Environmental > Aquatic > Marine > Intertidal zone > Estuary | place: USA...
AAATTTCACTTCGTCATAGTAGAATAAGTACATCATTTTTCCTGTGCTTTTGTGACCCCCTCACTCTGTTTCCATTTATCCGCTCCCCCCGGAGCCTTTCATCCACGCTATGCGGGGTGGTTCCAAACCCCTTCAAACTCCCGCCATTCCCCCTTGCTCATGCCTGAATTCTCCTGCGTGACGGCTTCGCCTTTCAGCATCCGGCGCAGGCAGTCCAGCGCTTTGCCGGAGAGCGTGGCACCGCCCAGGCGGTAATCCTCGAACGCGCCGTAGGCGGCGGGGACCCAGTCGGCGACGACCTTGCAGATCGCATCGGCGTAGACGCGGATCTCGTATTGGGCGTGGGCATCGGCGCGCAGGCGCAGGAAGTGGAAGAGGTTGTGCAGGTCCACCTTCCAGTACCATTGGGTGTAGATGTTTGCGGGCAGGTTCATGCGCGCCAGTTCGCGCGCGAGGCCGTCCTGCCCGTCCTGTGAGATCATCGCCTCGTAGTTGTCATAGGCGCGGTTGCTGTCGGTCTTGAGGATCTCCAGCACGCGGGCGGCCTCGGCCCCTTCGAGCACGCCGCCCCGGCCCTGATTGTTGACCACCGATTGCGCGGCCAGATCGCCCGCGGCGGGGATGTAGAATTCGCGGTCGAGGATCGAGTAGCGGGCGGAGTATTCATTGACGTTGGCGGTGCGGTGGCGGATCCACTGGCGGGCGACGAAAACGGGCAGTTTGACGTGCAGCTTGATCTCGCACATCTCGAAGGGCGTGGAATGCCAGTGGCGCATGAGATAGCGGATGAGGCCTTCGTCGTTCTGCACCGATTTGGTACCCTTGCCGTAGGAGACGCGCGCGGCCTGACAGATGGCGGCATCATCGCCCATGTAATCGATGACGCGGACAAAGCCGTGATCGAGCACGGGGATCGCCTTGTAGAGGTGCTTTTCCATGCCGGGGCTGACGGCGCGCAGCGTGGGCTGGGGATTGGCGCGCAAGGCGTCGATTTCGGCCTGTTGGTCGGGGCTGATCGGCATGGGACGCTGTCCTTTCACTATATGAGTCGATGCTGACTATATATTGCGGCGCACACATGAGGAACCGCCATATCGGGTATTGTTTTTTAGCCATGATTGGCAGCGAATTGCCCGCAGGGGTGGAAGTTGCGTTGACAAGACGGGTGTGGATTTGTGACAGTTTCCGCAAATTAGAAAAAATCCAAAGGCAGGCAACATGAAAAACTTGATGATGGGGGCGGTACTGTGTGCCTCTTTGGCGGCATGTGGTGATGGCAATCCGTTCACCGGAGCAGGAACATCAACGGGCGGAGGCGACGACACGGATGTGAATGCCGCGGGCATCCCGGCTGTTCTGGCCCAGGATCTGGAAAGCTTTACCTACAATCCGGACAATCAGACACTGACCATTCGCGGCGTGACTGCCGAGGACAGCCCGTTCGAGGCGTCCTATGTGCGCAAGCCCGCACTGGATCGCGGCGGATACCAGGCCTACACGCAGCAGGACGGATCGCTGGATCGGCACTCGACTGCCTTCGTGAAAGACATTGACGGCACGCGCGCGGGGATTGCTGCGACGGGTGGCCAGTTCACGTTCTTCTTTGTCGGTGGTGCCTATGGCAATTCGTCATATTCGGCTCCGGTCGATCCGGGATCGAACCTTCAGGGCGGTCTGGTTCAATATGCCGGGAACTATGTCGGCGTCGTGAACACGGCAGGCTCAGGCGAAGATCTGTTGCCGGTTGCACCGGGGACAGAAACCTCCTTCCTGCCGGGTCAGGTCGCGGAAATTACCGGCCGCATCCTGGTCACCGCAAGTTTCTCTGACAGCTCGGTTGCGGGAACAATCACAGAGCGTGTGATCGAGGACGCGGAGGCCAACGGGTTCGCTCCACTTGCCGTTCCGGATATCCAGCTGGCCCCCACGGACATCGCCTTGGACGGAACCTTCCTTGGTGAGGTAAAACAGGTTGGAGAGGAAAAAGGTACCTACGGCGGGATCTTTGGCGGCACCGGAGCAACCGAGGTGGCAGGCGTCCTGACTGTGGAAGACCATGATCTCGGCGGTGTTGCGGATATCGAGAATGGCGTCTTCGTGCTGGGGGCCTGTGGTACCGCAGCACAGGATCCGGTCTGTAACCAGCCCGTACCGTAAGGGTGCGCGCGCCATCGGCGTGTCGCCCGGACGGCGCGGGGCAGACTGTATGCAGTCCAGTGCAGCACACAAAAACCTTATGATTAGATCAGCATCAGTGGCCGCACTGATGCTGATGCTGTCTGTGGGCCTTTCCGGCGCTCAGGCGCCTGCCGCATCGGACGCGCCCGCCCCACCCGACATCACCCTGACGCTGGATCAGGCACGCGCACTGGCAGTGCAGGCTGCCGTGGAGGGACAACCGCGCGCGGTTTTGCAGCTGGCCGGGGGGCTGCTTCAGGCCGATCCCCGCGATTCCATGGCGCATTTTCTGATCGCCGGCGCGCATGGGATGCTCGGGCAACCCGCAGCGGGTCGCAAATCTGCCGCGCGTGCGTTCCGTTACGCGCAAACACAGGGACGCCGATTTGAGGCCGCTGAACTGGCCGCTCGATTGTCATATGCCGAAAAACGCCCGACCCTGACGCAACTGTGGCTGCGACGCGCCATTCAGAGCGCTCCGAATGACCAGATCGAAAGCCAGCTTGGCAAGGATTATGCCCGCGTCCGGGCCGAAAACCCGTTTTCATTTTCGCTGCGTGGCGGGCTGCGCCCATCCAGCAACGTCAACAACGGCGCAGATTCCGCTCTTCAGATCATCGAAGGCGTTCCCATCACGGGCATCCTGAGCGGAAGTGCGCAAGCGCTGTCCGGCTTGATTGCGCATGGTGACCTGTCTCTGCGCTACCGGCTGCGCGGGGATGCGAAAAGCCTGACGAGTGTTGCAAGTCGTCTGTATGTGCAGAGGGTCATGCTGTCCCAGGAGGCGAAAGACCTGTCCCCCACCTCCCGCAACCGCGACTTTGGCTATACCTATGGTGAGGTATCGCTGGATCACGCGTTTGCCACGAAAGATGATGGGGGGTCGGCGCGCGTCGGTGCGGCAGCGGGCCGCCTGTGGTCAGGTGGAATATCGGCCTATGATTTCGCGCGACTGACCGCAGGGCGCAGCTGGAAGCTGGCACCGGACGTTCGCCTGACGTTTAGCGGATCGGTGGAAACGCGTCACGCGATCGACCCGCAGCGCGAGGACAACCAGCGATTTTCGCTGACCGGCAGCGTGCAGCATACCCTTGCAGATGGGGACCGGGTTCAGCTTTCGTTCAATCTTCAGGATGTGCGTTCGGACTTTGTGAATGATCGCTCGAGCGGTGCCACCCTGCGCGCAACCTATGCCTTTGCGCGCCAGATCGGCCCCGCAGTGGTCACAGCCGGGGTGACGCTAGGTTACCAGGATTACCCGAGTTATGTGGCATTCGTCACCGTGCCCGGCGGGCGTCAGGACCAATCGATTTATGCCGATGTCAATTTGTTTTTCCCGGACTATGATTATGCCGGCTTTGCACCGACATTGTCGATCACCACAGGCCGGAAATCATCCAATGTCAGCCGCTTTGACACCCGGGAACTGTCCATCTCTCTCGGGATCGAGTCCAAGTTCTGATCTTCTCTGGCATCGCGCTGCGCGCATGCTAGTTTGACACACAACGTCAGACACGCAGAACAGGAGATCGAAATGCCGCTGAAGTATTTGCACACCATGGTCCGGGTCAAGGATCTGGACGCCTCCATCGCCTTTTACAAGCTTTTCGGAATGACCGAAACGCGCCGGTATGACAATGAGGGCGGGCGGTTCACTCTGGTGTTCATGGCACCGCCCGGACAGGAAGAGTGCCCCGTCGAACTGACATACAATTGGGATGGCGACGACGCACTGCCAGACGACAGCCGCCATTTCGGGCATCTCGCTTACGGCGTGGACAACATTTATGACATGTGCCAGCACCTGCAGGACAATGGGGTGACCATCAATCGCCCGCCGCGCGACGGGCGCATGGCGTTCGTCCGCTCACCGGACAACATTTCCATAGAGTTGTTGCAGAATGGTGAAAGCCTGCCGCCCGCGGAGCCGTGGGCCAGCATGGGCAATACAGGCCATTGGTGATCAGAACGACGCTTCTGGCTCTGTTGCTGTGGAGTACGGGCGCGCAGGCGTCCGGCTGCAGGCTGGCGCTGGCCGTTGCTATGGATGTGTCAAGTTCCGTGGATGCGGATGAGGATGCGCTTCAGCGCGGGGGGCTGGTGGCGGCCCTGATCTCTGCCGAGGTTCAGGCCGCGTTTCTGGCATCGGATCTTCCGGTGGCGCTCGCTGTTTTCGAGTGGTCCGGCCGCTTCAATCAGCAATTGCTGTTGGACTGGACGTTGATTGACGGCCCCGACGCGCTGCTCAGCGCCGCCGAAACCATCGCGGCCAGTACCCGCAGCCATTCCGATTTCCCGACGGCGATGGGCCATGCGCTTGGCTATGGTGCGGGGTTGTTGCAGCGGGCACCGGAATGTCTGGCCATGACGCTGGACATGGCGGGTGACGGGCAGAACAACGATGGCTTTACGCCCGGACAGGCCTATTCGGCGTTTCCCTTCGACGAGGTTACGGTGAACGGACTGGTCGTGAATGACGATTTTGAAGCCGAAACAGGGTTGATCGCGTATTATCAGCGCGAGGTCGCGCGGGGGCCGGGCGCGTTCGTTGAGGTCGCGGACGGGTTCGCTGATTACGAGCGCGCAATGCGGCGCAAGCTGGAACGTGAGGTGACCCCGCCGACGATCGGACATTCGGCGCCGGGGTCGGTGGAGCCAAAGGGATGACCTGCAGCGGATGGCGTGTGCGCCTGGGCGACTGCGCGGACTGGTGCAACGCAAGGTGCAATCGAGGCGTCCACGTTGCCGGAATTGCTTTGGGTTTCGAGGATATCGTGAACGTGCTCAGAACCTCAGTCCTGCGGGCTTTGAGCCACCTGCCCGCCTGGCCAATGTCCGGACAAAGATCGGCGGGACGCCTGATTTGGGCCGGTACACTCGCCGCGAGCCTCGCGTCTGGCACGGCGGTGGCGGCGGAATGCAGACAGGCTCTGGCACTGGCGCTGGATGTGTCGGGGTCTGTGGACACGCGGGAGTACCAGTTGCAACTCGACGGGCTGGTCACAGCCCTGAATGATCCCGAAGTGACACAGGCCTTGCTTGATCTGCCCTCTGCCCCGGTGGCGTTGATGGTTTTTGAGTGGAGCGGACCGGTGGATCAGGCTGTCCTTGTCCCCTGGACCGATATTACCAGCCGTCAGGTGTTGGAGGAGATTTCAACCCGGCTGGCACGGACGGTGCGGCGTGACGCTGCTCCCGGGACAGCGCTTGGCCAGGCGATGATCAGCGGGGCCGCGTTTCTCAATCAGAAATCGGCCTGCTGGAAAAGGACACTGGATATTTCCGGCGACGGGAAGTCCAATCTCGGGCCGCGACCGCGCGATCTCAAGGACGGGATCGGTGCACAGGGCATCACCATCAATGCACTGGTGATTGGGACAGATGCGCCCAAGATATCCGATCTGCGCCAATCCGATATCGCAGAAATCTCAAGCTATTTTCATGCCGAGGTCATCGTCGGACCGGATGCCTTTGTGGAAACGTCGCTTGGCTTCGAAGACTACGCGCGAGCGATGACGGTCAAACTCAAGCGCGAGCTGGACGGGCTGACATTGAGCGAACTTCAGTAGATGTAACGGATCTGATCCGTCCAGTACCGCTCCATCCGTTTGAGCGACCGCGTGATGTCGTCAATCCCTTCGGGACCAAGTACGCCCTTGTGTTCAAGGCCCACGGCATGGCGGGCAAAGAGGTTTGTTACCACGTCACGGATTTTTCGCCCCTTTTCCGTCAATTTGACCCGGACCGAGCGGCGGTCCACCTCGCATTTCTGGTGGTGCATGTAGCCCATATCGACCAATTTCTTCAGGTTGTAGCTGACATTGCTGCCCTGATAGTAGCCGCGCGTCTTGAGTTCGCCCGCTGTCACCTCGTTGTCGCCGATGTTGAACAGCAAGAGGGCCTGCACCGCGTTGATCTCGAGCACGCCCACGCGTTCGAATTCATCCTTGATCACGTCGAGCAGCAATCGGTGCAGCCGTTCGACCAAAGAGAGGGCTTCGAGGTAACCCACCATGAAACCGGTGTTGCCCTGGGGCAGACTGCCATCGGCAATCGGGTCTTGAATGCTCATCTGCGTGCTCCGACTCGTTCATCCTGAACACGCAACTTGAACATCAAAACACAAGATTTCGTTAAAAGCTGACAAAGTGACCGGCCGCAGCATTCAGCGCGACGTATGCGCCATCCGTGCCGTTATGTCTGCAATCAGATCCGGGTATGGATCGGGCGCATCGATCTGTCCGGTAACCCACTGATAAAGGTCATGATCGCTTTCCTCGAGCAACGCCTCGTAGACATCCAGCGTTGCCGGGTTCATGGTGCTCAGACTGATGTCGGCATAAGCCTCCAGGATCAGATCCATTTCCTTGATCCCACGACGCATCGACCGCATTTTCAGGCGTTTGAGGCGGTGTTCATGCAGTTCCGTCAAGAATGTCATCCTCATAGAGCGCTGCGCGCAGGTTTTTTTCAAGACGCGTGAGCCGCTCAGCCTGTGACAGCATATCTGCTCGCAACTCTCTGATTTCCGACAGAATGGATTGTACGGTCACGGGGAGAACGGCATCTTCGGAAGGGGCATCAATCCCTTCTCCCGTCCCGGTGATCAGCCATGTCATGGAGACATTCAGCAGCCCCGCCATCATCGACAGACGGTTGGCGCGCGGTTCTTTCAGGTCATTTTCCCAGTCGCGCACGGTTGACTTGTTGACACCCAGGCGGCGCGCAAATTCTGTCTGCGACATGCCTGCAGCTTCACGCGCTGCGGCAAAACGGTCGCCGAAGGTCGCGGATTCGGGTCCAAAAAAGTCTTCGCTTTCGTCAGTCATTGTCGTCTCCTTTTAGTACTCATGACGCTTGAACGTCATCCGGTCGCCGCCTATGAGTTCGTGATAGTCCTATAAACCCGAGGTCACCATGGAACTTCTGTCTGCGACCCTTGCCCGCGTCAAACCGTCGCCAACCATCGCCGTCACCACAAAGGCAGCCGAGCTCAAAGCAGCGGGGCGTGATATTATCGGCCTTGGTGCGGGCGAGCCGGATTTTGACACACCGCAGAACATCAAGGACGCCGCGGTGGCCGCTATTGCAATGGGCAAAACCAAATACACCGCTGTTGATGGAATTCCGGAACTTAAACACGCAATCTGCGCCAAATTCAAGCGCGACAATGATTTGACCTACACACCTGCACAGATCAGCGTCGGCACCGGCGGCAAACAGATCCTTTACAACGCGTTGATGGCAACACTGAATCCCGGCGAAGAGGTGGTGATCCCCGCACCCTATTGGGTCAGCTATCCGGATATGGTTCTGCTGGCGGGCGGCGAGCCTGTCATTGCCACGGCGACGCTGGAGCAGGATTTCAAACTGACGCCAGAGGCCCTGGAGGCGGCCATCACGCCCAAGACAAAGTGGTTCATCTTCAACTCTCCGTCCAACCCCACGGGGGCTGGCTACAGCCGGGATGAACTGAAGGGGCTGACGGATGTGCTGATTCGTCATCCTCATGTCTGGATCATGTCGGACGATATGTACGAACATCTGGCGTATGACGATTTCAAATTCTGCACACCGGCGCAGGTGGAACCCGCGCTCTACGACCGGACGCTGACCGTGAATGGGGTCAGCAAGGCCTATGCCATGACCGGCTGGCGGATCGGATATGCAGCGGGACCGGAGAAGCTGATCGGGGCCATGCGCAAGATCCAGTCGCAGAGCACATCCAACCCCTGCACGATCAGCCAGTGGGCAGCTGTCGAAGCGCTGAACGGGACGCAGGATTACATTGCGCCCAACAACGAGATGTTCAAGCGGCGGCGGGATCTGGTTGTCGGGATGCTGAACGAGATCGACGGGGTGATCTGCCCCACGCCGGAGGGGGCATTTTATGTCTATCCGTCAATCGCGGGCCTGATCGGGAAAACATCCGCGGCCGGCGCCAAGATCGCGGACGACGAAGCCTTTGCCACCGCACTGCTGGAGGAAACCGGCGTGGCCGTGGTGTTCGGTTCCGCCTTTGGGTTGTCGCCGAATTTCCGCATCAGCTATGCGACGTCGGATGAGGCCTTGAAAGAAGCCTGCACGCGGATACAGACGTTTTGTGCCGGATTGACATAATATAGGGGCCGCGCATGGCAGGTGATTTGCCGGAGTACTATTTCCGTGTCCGTGAAAACGGCGCTGCGGTTTTCCGCGTGGACACGGAAAACCGGCAGCAGCGGATCGAGATGGAGCAGATTGCGGTTCTGAACATCCGCAATGGCGAGATCAGGCCGCAAGGAGATCGCACGCTGTCAGAGGCGGACATGGGCGCGATTTCGGACTGGATGGCGGCGCGGCAGCGCGTGCTGGCGGACCGGGACATAGACGATATCCGGCGCGCCATTGATCACCTGAACCTGACGGCCCATTGGGCGCAGACACGCGCAACGGATGATCAGCTTGAGGCCGTCACTGATGCGCTTTTGCTGGCGATGCACGATCTGCGCGCTGTTCTGGTTCGCATGAAGGCAGACCGCCTGCCGGACGACCCGGACACACGCTAGCCTTTCGCGGAGAAGGTGCCACCGAGAGCGCGGGTCAGCGTGCCCGCCGCTTCCAGCACGGCCTGGGCCACACGCGGGGTCATTTCGGCGGACATCCGATCCGAGGGGCCCGAGACGGATATCCCTGCGATGACTTCTGCGTGCACGTCAAAAATGGGGGCCGCGATACACCGCATCCCCAGATTGCGCTCCTCTGCATCAATGGAATAGCCACGCTGCTTGGTGGCCGCCAAATCACGTTTCAGCGCCAGCGGGTCGGTCAGCGTGAACTGCGTGAACTGTTCACGCCGCGTGCTGGCGATGATGCGGTCCTGGCGCGCTGCGTCCATATGGGCCAGAAGCGCCTTGCCGATGCCCGATGAATGCATCGGCGCCTGCGTGCCCGGCGGGAAAAAGGCGCGGATCGTCTGATGGGTTTCGACCTGGCTGACGAAGATCACATGCCCGTCGCGTTCGATGCCCAGATTTGCGGTTTCGCCGGTGTCCTCCATCAGGGTGCGCATGATGGGGCGCGCGCGCTCGACCATCGAAGTGCGGCGCAGGAACCGCGCACCGATCAGAAAAGCCGCAGGGCCGATGTGCCATTCCTGTTCTGTCGGATCGAAATCAACCAGACCGCGTCCCTGCAACGTCACCAGAATGCGGTAGGTGGTGGCGGGCGAGGCATCCAGATCATCGGAGAGGGCTGACAGTGTTGCCCCGCCCATCTGCGATAGGCGTTCCAGCGTTTCCATCGCGCGATCGAGGGATTTGATGGTGTTCTGTTCGGTCTTGTCGTTCCAGTCGCGTGGCCGCCCGCGCGCCCGCCGATCCGGGTTTGATGGGGATTTTTCCGTCACCTGAGCACCTTTTTTCAGTTTCTGAAAATGTATTTCATATTATGAAAAATTCAAGCAACTGACAATATTGAATAAATTTTCGAATATGATTTTTGAAAAACATTTTCAAAAAAATTGCCGCTGCGTCAGGTGCGAGCTACACCCGTCTCAACCAAGGAGGAGAAGGCCATGAGTTTCCAGAACCCGGTGTTCATACCCGGCCCGACGAACATACCTGACGTGTTGCGCAAAGCCTGCGACATGCCGACAATAGACCACCGCTCGCCACTGTTCGGCGCGATCCTTCATCCGGCGCGCGCCGGGGTGCGCCAGGTGATGAAAAGCACGAATGCGGAAATCTTTATCTTTCCATCGACCGGAACCGGTGGCTGGGAGACTGCGATCAGCAACACGCTGAGCGCCGGAGACAAGATTCTGGCCGCGCGAAACGGCATGTTCAGCCACAAGTGGATCGACATGTGCCAGCGGTTCGGTCTGGACGTCGAGATCGTGCATACGGCATGGGGCGAAGGATTGCCTGCGGACCGCTATGAAGAGATCCTGACTGCCGATACATCGCACCAGATCAAGGCGGTTCTTGCCACGCACAACGAGACAGCGACGGGTGTGAAATCAGATATCGCGGCCGTGCGTCGGGCATTGGACGCCGCGGGCCATCCGGCCCTGCTGTTCGTCGATGGCGTCAGCTCCATCGGGTCGATGGATTTCCAGTTTGACGCCTGGGGCGTTGATGTGGCGGTTACGGGATCGCAAAAAGGGTTCATGCTGCCTGCGGGCCTGGGCATTGTGGGCGTATCGCCGAAAGCAATGGCGGCTGTTGCATCGGCGAAACTGCCGCGCACCTATTTCGATCTGCGCGACATGATGAAGGGCTATGCGGCGAATGCCTATCCCTATACGCCTGTTGTCGGACTGATGAATGGCCTCAAGCAGTCGTGCGACATGATCCTTGCCGAAGGTCTGGACAGTGTCTTTGCCCGTCATACCCGCATTGCCACAGGTGTGCGCCATGCGGTTGATGCATGGGGACTGGATCTGTGCGCGGTGTCGCCGGATCTGTATTCCGATACGGTGAGTGCGATCCGCACACCGGACGGGTTCAATTCTTCGTCGCTGGTACAGCATGCAGCCGAGAAATACGGCGTGGCCTTTGGTACAGGGCTGGGCGAAGTTGCGGGCAAGGTGTTCCGCATCGGCCATCTGGGCAGCCTGACCGACGTCATGACATTGTCCGGCATCGCCACCGCAGAGATGTGCATGGTCGATCTGGGGATGAACATCAAGCTGGGGTCCGGCGTTGCTGCCGCCCAGGAATTCTACCGCACCGATGGTGTTGCGACAAAGCGGGATGCCGCATGATGAAGGACAGCATGTATATTCCAACGATTGAAGACATGATGGCAGCGCACGAGCGGATCAAACCCTACGTGCACCGGACACCGGTTCTGACATCGAGCTATTTCAACGAGTTGACCGGCGCTCAGTTGTTCTTCAAATGCGAGAACTTTCAAAAGGCGGGCGCATTCAAGGTGCGCGGTGCATCCAACGCCGTGTTCGGGCTGACGGACGAGATGGCCAAACGCGGTGTGGCGACGCACAGTTCCGGCAACCATGCGCTTTCGCTCTCTTATGCCGCAGGTCGTCGGGGCATTCCGTGCCACGTGGTGATGCCGAGAACGGCACCGGAGGCCAAGAAGGCGGCGGTGCGGGGCTATGGCGGTATCATCACCGAATGCGAGCCATCGACAAGCAGCCGCGAGGAAGTCTTTGCGCGCGTTCATGCGGAAACGGGTGCGGAATTCGTGCATCCCTACAATGATCCGCGCGTGATTGCGGGCCAGGGCACGTGCAGCCGCGAATTGATGGAGCAGACGGACGGTCTGGACATGGTCATCGCACCGATCGGTGGCGGCGGGATGATTTCGGGCACCTGTCTGACGTTGTCCAACCTCGCCCCAGAGGTCAAGATCATCGCCGCCGAACCCGAGATGGCGGATGACGCCTATCGCAGTTTCAAGGCGGGTCACATCATTGCCGATGACGCGCCCAACACCATTGCCGATGGTCTGAAGGTGCCACTCAAGGATCTGACATGGCATTTCGTGTCCAACCATGTCACGGACATTCTGACCGCCAGCGAACAGGAGATCATCGACGCGATGAAGCTGACCTGGCAGCGCATGAAGATCGTCATCGAGGCGAGCTGCGCCGTGCCGATGGCCACGATACTGAAAAACAAGGAGATGTTCGCGGGAAAGCGCGTGGGCGTCATTATTACGGGCGGCAATGTCGATATGGACACCCTGCCCTGGATCAAAGGTTGAGGAGAGACGAAAATGAACAAGCAAGTGACACTGGAAGGTCTTGAGGTCGGATACGATGTACCGGCGCTGCCTGGTATGGACGAGGCGGACATCTGCACGCCGTGCCTGGTGCTGGATCTAGACGCGCTGGAACGCAACATCAAGAAGATGGGCGATTTCGCCAAGAGCCACGGCATGCGGCACCGCGTGCACGGCAAGATGCACAAGTCGGTCGACGTCGCCTTGTTGCAGGAAAGCCTGGGCGGGTCGTGCGGCGTATGCTGTCAGAAGGTTTCCGAAGCCGAAGTGTTCGCACGCGGCGGGATCAAGGACGTGCTGGTCAGCAACCAGGTGCGTCAGCCGGAAAAGATCGACCGTCTTGCACGGCTGCCGAAACTGGGCGCGCGCACCATATGCTGTGTCGATGATCTGGCCAACGTGGCGGACCTGTCGGCGGCGGCCGTCAAGCACGGCACGGTCATCGAATGCCTTGTGGAGATCGATGTGGGCGCGGGACGCTGCGGCGTGCAGTTCGGCCAGCCTGTCGTGGATCTGGCGCTGGCGATCGATGCGGCGGACGGCCTGAAGTTTGCAGGCATTCAGGCCTATCAGGGCGCGATGCAGCACCTTGACAGCTATACCGAGCGTCAGGCCAAGACCCAGATCGCGATTGACCAGGTGCGTGAGAGCGTCGCGCTTCTCAAGGCCGCTGGTCTGGAGTGCGATATCGTCGGTGGCGGCGGCACGGGTTCATATTATTTCGAAAGCGCATCCGGTGTGTTCAACGAGTTGCAGTGCGGCTCCTACGCCTTCATGGATGCGGATTACGGCCGGATTCTCGACAAGGACGGCCAGCGGATCGACCGCGGCGAGTGGGAAAACGCGCTGTTTATCCTGACCAGCGTGATGAGCCATGCCAAGACCGACAAGGCCATCGTGGATGCAGGGCTGAAAGCACAGTCGGTGGACAGCGGATTGCCAACAATCTACGGGCGCGATGACGTGAGCTATGTCAAATGTTCTGACGAACACGGCGTGGTGACGGACCCCAAAGGGGTGCTCAAAGTCAACGACAAGCTGAAGCTGGTGCCCGGACACTGCGATCCCACCTGCAACGTGCATGACTGGTATGTAGGCGTGCGCGGCGGCAAGGTCGAAGTCGTCTGGCCGGTCAGCGCGCGTGGCAAGGCTTATTGACAAGAGTTCGGACGGGCCTTTCGCCCGCCCTAACGGCGGGGGGCGTCGCCCCCCGATCGCAGCCTTCCGGCTGCACCCCCCAGGATATTTTCAGCCCGGAGAAGTGCAGTATCGCTGCGCGGGTTGAGCAGAAAGCGAGACGTATATGTGGATTGTACCCGAGGCAGCGATTGCCGGTCTGATGACGCCCGAGCAGAGTTTTGATGCGGTTGAAGCAGTGTTTGCCGCGATGGCGCGCAGGGACGCCTATAATTTTCCGGTGATCCGCGAGGCTATCGGACATGCGGATGCGCTTTACGGGTTCAAGTCCGGGTTTGACCGCGCAGGCCTTTCGCTTGGGCTGAAGTCCGGGGGCTATTGGCCCGGAAACGCGGCAAAGGGGCTGACGAACCACCAGTCCACCGTGTTCCTGTTTGATGCCGACACCGGGCAATGCCGGGCGATTGTCGGGGGCAACCTGCTGACCGCGCTGCGGACGGCTGCGGCGTCGTCCGTGTCGATCCGGCATCTGGCGCGCAAGGATGCCAGGGTTCTGGGCATGATCGGCGCCGGGCACCAGTCAGTGTTTCAGATGCAGGCTGCGGTGAAGCAGCGTGATTTCGAAAAAGTCGTCGGGTGGAATTATCATCCGGAAATGTTGTCGCGTCTGGCCGATTGCGCGGCAGACCTGGGGCTGCCGTTTGAAGCCGTGGATCTGGAAACGCTTGGAGCCGAAGCGGATGTGATCATTTCCATCACATCGTCCAATGCGCCGATCCTGATGGACGCGCATGTCACCCCCGGCACCCACATCGCCTGCATGGGGACCGACACGAAGGGCAAGCAGGAGGTCGAGGCATCCGTACTCGCACGGGCTTCGGTCTTTACGGATGAAATTGCGCAGTCCGTCACCATTGGCGAGGCACAGCACGCGGTAGCCGCGGGTCTGATCGAACAGGGCGACATCACCGAGATCGGAGCCGTGATCAACGGCACCGCCACAGGGCGCGTGACAGATGCGGATATCACCCTCTTTGACGGGACCGGCGTTGGCTTGCAGGATCTTGCAGTGGCATCTGCCGTGGTTGAACAGGCGATCGCACAGGGCGTGGCGATCGAGGTTGATTTCTGACGCACATGAACAGATGCCGCTGCGGGGTACGTGGCGGCATTTGACATTGTGGTTTCCAGCGCGAAGATGGTCCTCATGGCCTGAATGAAAGCGCTCGACAAATGGACACCCTGATTTACGCATTTGCGCCTCTCTCAGAGCGTCATCATGATGTTGCAACCCGGCGGCTTGTGCGCAGGCACTTTGTGAAGCGCGATTGCACGTCCCCGGGTTTTGGCCGCGGGGATCTGTGCGGAATCGTCGTGTATCCGGGTGTCGTTCCTGCAACCTCGCCGATCCGTGCAACATTGAAGGGGGCAGTCTGATGCCAAGCGACGTCGTCATTGTCGGGGCCGGATTGGCCGGCCTGGTTGCTGCGCTTGAATTGGTCTCGCGCGGCAAATCAGTGACCATTCTCGATCAGGAAGGTCGGCAAAATCTGGGCGGTCAGGCATTCTGGAGCCTGGGTGGTCTGTTCATGATCGACACGCCTGAACAGCGGCGACTGAAGATCCGGGACACACTGGCTCTGGCAACAAACGACTGGTTCGGGTCGGCGCAGTTTGATCGCGACGAGGACCACTGGCCCCGTCAGTGGGCCGAGGCCTACCTCGATTTCGCAGCCGGCGAGATGCGGCCCTGGCTTCATGGCCTCGGGATGCGGTGGTTTCCCGTGGTCGGCTGGGCGGAGCGGGGCGGATCCTTTGGCGATGGCCACGGCAATTCGATCCCGCGGTTTCATCTGACATGGGGTACCGGACCGGGCGTTCTGCGCCCGTTCGAGCAACGCGTGCTGGAAGCCGAGAAAGCAGGCAAGATCACCTTCAGGTTCCGCCACAGGGTGACACGCCTCGATGTCACGGACGGACATGTCATGGGCGTGAGCGGAGAGGTTCTTGCGCCCGACAATGCAGTGCGGGGGGCCGAAACGAACCGCGAGGTTATCGAGGATTTCGATATCCCCTGCGATCAGGTGATCGTGACGTCGGGCGGCATTGGCGGCAACTTTGACCTTGTTCGACGCAACTGGCGCGATGATCTTTATGGGCCTTTGCCAAAGAAGATGGTCAGCGGCGTGCCGCGCCATGTGGACGGGCTGATGCTGGATGTGGCGCGGGCTGCGGGTGCCGAACTGATCAATGAAGACAGGATGTGGCATTATACCGAAGGCGTGCAGAACTGGGACCCGATCTGGCCGGATCATGGCATCCGCATTTTGCCTGGCCCTTCGTCCATGTGGTTTGACGCAAAGGGCGAGCGGCTGCCCGCGCCCTGCCTGCCGGGGTTTGACACCATGAGTACCCTGCGTGAGATCACCAGACGCGGGCATGACAACACATGGTTTTTGCTAACGCAGGCGATCATCGAAAAAGAATTTGCCCTGTCTGGATTGGAGCAGAACCCGGACCTGACAAATGGGGGCTGGATGGATGTGCTGAAGGCGCGCCTTGGCAAGGGGGCCACACCGGCGGTTGAAGCCTTCAAGCAAAAGGGCGCGGATTTCGTCGTCGCGGATGACTTTGACACACTGGTGGCCGGAATGCAGGAACGCGGCGGCAATCTGATCGACAAGGAGCGGATGCGGGCCCAGATCGAGGCGCGCGATGCGCAGATCGATCACAGCTTTACCAAAGATGCGCAAATCGCTGCCATCCGCACCGCCCGCAACTATATCGGTGACAAGCTGATGCGCACGGCAAAACCCCACAAGATCCTTGACCCTGCCAAGGGGCCGCTGATTGCCGTCAAGCTGCATGTGGTGACCCGCAAGACGCTGGGCGGGCTTCACACGGATCTGGAGGGTCGGGTTTTCGCGCCGGGCGGAGAGGTAATAGAAGGGCTGTTTGCGGCGGGAGAGGCAAGCGGTTTTGGCGGTGGTGGGTATCACGGAAACAACGCCCTCGAAGGCACGTTTCTGGGCGGGTGCATCCATTCCGGTCGCCGGGTCGGGCGCGCGGCGGGATGATCACGGTTTTTGGCGCGGGATCCATCGGGTGCCATGTGGGAGGGTTGCTCGCGCTGTCCGGGCAACCGGTGACGCTGGTGGGGCGCGAAGCTTTGGTCACCCGTCTGGCGGCAGGCTACCGTGTGGCGCATTTTGATCGGGTCCTGCGGGATGTGCCGCCTGACACCTTTCGGGTTGTGACCTCGCTTGCGGATGCGCCCGCATCGCGGCTTGTGCTGGTCTGTGTCAAATCTGCTGATACCGAAATGGCTGCGCAGGTCATTCTGCGGGATGCGCCGGATGTTCAAACCGTGGTGAGTTTGCAGAACGGAATTGAAAATCCAGCGGTTCTGGCGCGCCAGTTGGGTGCGGCAAGGTTGGTGCCGGGCATGGTCGGATACAACGTTGTCGAGGCACCGGACGGCACGTTTGTCCAGACCACCCAGGGAGAGATCATCCTGGGGCGCGTGCCGACAGAGTTGACCGCCCTTGGCGCCCTGTCGCATGACAACATGACCGGAGTGCAGTGGTCGAAACTGTTGATGAACCTCAACAATGCGCTCAACCTGCTTTCGGGACTGCCGCTCAAGGCGCAGTTGGAACACAGGGGTTGGCGGCGCGTTCTGGCGGCGGCGGTGGCAGAAGGAATAGCCGTGGCGCGGGCCGAGGGAATTGTGCTTGCGCGGATTGGCAAGGTGCATCCAAAGGTGATGCCGCCGCTGTTGCGTCTGCCCGATTGGCTGTTTGTGCGGATTGCGAATTCGATGCTGGCGATCGCCCCTTCGGCGCGCTCTTCGATGGCGGACGATTACGATAAAGGCCGCGCGCCCGAGGTCGACTGGCTGAATGGTCACATCGCTGCGCGCGGTCAGGTGCTTGGTCTTCCGACGCCGGTCAACGCGCGGATCACGGCAGCGGTGCACCAGGCCTTTGAAGACCCCAAGCGCGGACGCATCGCGCTGCATCCTGAAGCACTGGTACAGGACGCGTGAGCATCCCGATCTTTACGGGATGACGACGATATTGCCGGTGTGCTCTTTGGCGATAAACGCGGTCTGTGCTGCCTTGATCTCCGCCAGCGGATAGGTCGCGGCAAGCACCGATCTGATTTCACCGCGTTCGATGTAACCCACGAGATCGGTGAAGATATGCTGTGGTACAACAGTGGAGCCATGCAGGGTAAGGTCGCGCAGATAGAGCGTGCGCAGATCGAGATCGACCACCGGCCCCGCGATCGCGCCCGAACAGGCATAGCGTCCACCCCGCTCCAGCACCTCTATAACGGCCGCAAAGCCGGGACCACCGACAACATCGCACACGACACTGACGGTGTCGCGGCCCAGAGTATCACGCAGCGCATCCTGAAGAGAGTTGGGGGCACGCGGCAGGGTCACATCTGCACCAAGGGCGCGCAGATCCTTGTGCTTTGCCTCTGACGCAAGGGCCACCACGGTTGCGCCACGTCGCTTGGCCAACTGGATCACGGCCGACCCAACCCCGCCGGATGCGCCGGTTACCAGCACCACGTCGTCAGGCACCACCGCTGCGCGGGCGATCATGCCTTCGGCAGTGGTATAGGAGCAGGAGAAGGTCGCCAATTCCGCATCCGACATCGGGCTGTTGATCACGGCGACGTTGCGGCGATCAGCGACTGCATACTGGGCAAATCCACCGTCACATTCGGAGCCGACATAGCCGGTCTTGTTCTTGTTCTGCGGATCTGACCAGTCGCGCAGCCATGTGTCGATCATGACCCGCTTGCCGATCAGCGACGCATCCGCGTTCGCGCCAAGGGCAACGACCTTTCCCACCGCATCCGCACCCTGAATGCGCGGAAAAGCGATAGCAGCACCGCCCCAGGACGGATCATCCTGACCCTGTGCCGCCTGATTCTGACCGGTAGTCGCCTCGGTTACGGACTTGGAATACCATCCGGACCGGGTGTTCACATCGGTGTTGTTCAGACCGCAAGCGCCGACCTTGATCAACACTTCATCCGGCTTTGGCACAGGGACCGGCCAGTCGGTGCGAAACTCCAACTGGTCCATGTCTCCGTGCCCTTTCAAGACCACCGCATTCATCGTTTCCGGAATGTTCATTCTGTGAGGCTCCCTTGGCCGACTGTCCGGCGGCAATGGCATCGATCTTGCACATACCTGACCGATGTTGATGTTGACGGGTTACGCCCCTGCCTGCAAGTCAACCTTCGGGGCACACCAGGGAGGAGCACACATCGAAACATCGTCCTTGTGCCGCGTTCTAGTCTGTCCGCTATCGGAAACTCCGATATGATGCGAGAAAGGGTCGTCCATTGGAATTGTCCGATGTTTGGAAAACGGCTTCGACCCGCAACCAGAAGGGAATGCAAATGAGCGCTTTTGACGAGGATCTGTTCCAGAAAGGACTGGCGCAACGCAAGGCCACGTTGGGCGCGGCCTATGTGGAGCGAAATCTGGCCGCAGCCGATGATTTCACCCGCCCGTTTCAGGAGGCAATGACCGCCTGGTGCTGGGGGTTTGGATGGGGCGACGACACGATCGACGCCAAGACCCGCTCAATGATGAACCTGTCCATGATCGGCGCGCTTGGAAAAATGCACGAATGGGAAATCCATTGCCGCGGGGCCATTTCGAACGGCGTGACGCGTGACGAATTGCGCGCGATCATTCACGTGATCGGTATCTACTGTGGCGTTCCGCAGGCGCTGGAATGTTTCCGCGTGGCGCAGCGTGTGCTTGAGGATACCCCGGCCTCTTAGGCGACCGGAATATCCACATTCACACCGTCTTCAATGCCCAGTGTCGCCAGCACATTGCCGCCATCGACATACTCGTAAATATTGAGCGAGTTGCCGGCGCCGTCGACGACGGAAGCCGTTGATGCAGCGCGGAATTCTCCTGTGCCTTCGGCCTCCAAAGTCAGCCTGTCGAGGTTGAAGCCGTCGCCAAGAATGACGATGCTTTCGGTCAGATCGGCACCAAGCAGGCTGTTCAATTCCGCATGTCCCGTGTCCGACATGTCAAGAATATCTGCCAAGGTAAGCTTGAGCGAGTTTGCCAAACCATTAGCCATGTCGATTGCTTCTATGCCGCTGAGTTCCAGACTGGGCAGCAGGTCGGTTCCCGGAGCATTGCCGATGTCAATGCGCAAGGTGTCGGTGCCGGCCCCGCCGATCAGGCGGTCGATGTCGGCGCCCGGTGCGTTGGACAGAACGAGGACGTCGTCGCCGCCACCCGCAATGATGATGTCCGAACCGGTGCCACCGTCAATCGTGTCGTGGCCCCCGTAGCCAAGGATCACATCGTTGCCACCGGCGCCATTGATCACATCATCCAGATCACCACCCAGCAACAGATCGCTTTTTTCAAAGCCGGTCAGGACTTCGGCAACAGTAGATGCGTTCAGGCGTTCGGTGGTAAACAAAACGATCTCTGCTGTATCCGTTTTGCCATCCAGATCGAACCGAACGGTCGCGCTGAAACGGTTTTCCGTTCCCAACATGGTTTCTATTCCGTCAATCTCGGCAAGGGCGAGATCATAGTTCAATCCGCTGCTCACAACACCGGAACTGGCCTTCGTCGCAATCACACCTTGGTCCACGCCATCACTGATCAGCGTCAGTTCGAAATCGATAAGGATCGGATTGAAAATCGCCGATCCGGACAACGCACCAGACAATTCGCTGGGTGAGTTGAGCAGTGTCGGCGTCGCATCCACCTGGCTTAGGGTGTTGAAATCAATGGCCGTGCCGATACCGTAGGCTTCGATCGTCACGCCGTAATTTGTCGAACCGCCGTTGCGCAGCGAG
>Ga0102812_10001000_pt1 | contig 19897 bp, 16 predicted proteins | sample ColrivemetaGS713_FD_79334 | JGI IMG/M metagenome (GOLD analysis project Ga0102812, IMG submission 79334) | Estuarine microbial communities from the Columbia River estuary - Flood tide ETM metaG S.713 | ecosystem: Environmental > Aquatic > Marine > Intertidal zone > Estuary | place: USA...
GCTCCTTTAAATTAAAAAGAACTACCTTATCTAAAACGATTAAGCTAGTCATTCATCTGTTTTTCAGCTCAATAAGAGACTCATTCTTACAAAATATTCAATAATATAGCTTACTTTTGTAGTTCAATCAACCTTACGAACACATTATTGCTATTTATGAAGTCAATCTTATTTGTATTACTTTTTTGCGTAATTACACCATCACTATTCGCTCAATCATACAGCTATTCATTTGAAGGAATAGCTGACCCATCAATTTTAAATCAAATTGAAAAAAATGTTTTAATGCTTCCTGATGTTAGTTCTTGTAAACTAAAAATAAAGGATGGCACAGATAAAGCAGAACTATTTATTTTTATTAAAAAGAAAGATGCTTCTGAAGTAGGAATAAGCTTCTCTCCTATTGATGTTAAAAATATTATAATTGAATTAGGTTTATCTCCTCTGAACTTCATTAAAATAATTGACTAATGTATAGACTATTAATTATTATTGGGCTTTTTTCTCAAATTGCCTTCGGTCAATCTGATGGTTGTTCTTCTGCTACCTTATTAAATGTCACAGCGAATTGTAGCAGCCCTATTAACGGCACAACGAATGGTGCTACAGAAACAATCCCTGGTTGTGTCGGAAATGCTGATGATGATGTATGGTATCAATTTGTTGCTACAGCCACATCTCACCAAATTAATGTTGTCCCTGCTGCAGGTATGGATCCAGTTGTACAACTATTTTCTGGAGGTTGTGGAACGTTAACATCATTAATCTGTAAAGATTCTGGATTAGATGGTGAACAAGAAACAATTAACTATACATCTTTATCTATTGGTGTTACATATCGAATAAGAGTTTATAATTATTTTGCTGGTTCTGGCACTGGTAATTTTACAATTTGTGTAACAAACCCTCCTCCTGCACCATCAAATGATGCATGTAGCACACCTATCTCACTTTTAGTAAATTCGAGTTGCACATATACGAATGGAACAACAAATGGCGCTACTCAATCTTATGTTGGATGTGCCGGTTTTGCAGATGATGATGTTTGGTTCAGTTTTGTAGCAACCAATTCATTGCAAAATATTAATGTCCATCCTCTTTCCAATTTAGACCTAGTTTTTCAAGTTTATTCTGGAACATGTGGTTCATTAGTATCTATTGATTGTGAAGACAATACGCTAACTGCACAAGATGAACAAACAAATATTGTAGGATTAGTACCTGGTCAAACATACCTTGTTCGTGTTTATGATTATTATGATGGTATTACGGGAGATTTTCAAATTTGTGTAACTGGAACTCCTACTGCTGTCCCTACTAACGATGAACCTTGTTCAGCCATACAATTACCCGCTGTAACTTCATCTTGTCAATTTTCTCAATTTACAACAGTAGGCGCAACAGCATCTACAGCAACGGCGCCAACCCCTTCAACATGTGTAGGAGGTAGTGGAGCGGCTATTGGAGGTTTCAATTCTGGAACGAAAGATGTTTGGTTTTCGATAACTGTTCCTGCTTCTGGAAACGTAGATGTAACTGCACAACCTAATGGTGGCGCTGGATCAATAACTGATGGAGTAATGGCACTTTATTCTGGATCATGTTCAACATTAACTCAAATAGCATGTTCAGATGACAATAATTATCCTGGAAGTGCAAATGATTTACTTCCTCTTATTTCTGCAAGCGGATTAACTCCTGGCTCTACTGTTTTCTTAAGATATTGGGCATTTGGATCAGGAAGTGGAACTTTTGGAATTTGTGTATCTACTGCAACAAATGATGATTGTGCTAATGCGTTATATATTTGTGACATAAATGGTTACAGCTCATCCACTAGTGCTTCATATACTCCAGATAGACCTGGAAACATGAGGGGTAACAACGAAGATATTAACGGAGTAAATATGCCTGATGGTGTTAATACAGGAGGTATTTTTGGTCAAGGAGGTACATGGGGATCTGGTGCTCCAAATTTTGATGTAATTATCAATAATAATTCTTGGATTAAATTTACAGCAGCATCTGCTACTGCAACTTTAACCGTCAATATTTATGATTGTTGGATTGGAAACTATCCATCTGGTGGAGTTCAAATGCAAATTTTTGAAGGAACAAATTGCACGAACTTTATTCCTGTATCAAATTTTGAAGAAAGTAGCACAGGATTTACCATTACCGCAAATAACTTAACTGTTGGAAACGATTACTACTTAATGGTGGATGGTTACGCTGGTGATATTTGTAATTATACAATTACAGCTGAATCAGGTGTTCAGTTTCCTGATATAGCCGATGTTCCTCCGCTTTGCTCTGGTCAATCTGTAACATTAACTGCTCCTGCTGGAGCAAGTTCTTATTCTTGGACACACAATGGTGCATCTACTCCAACAGTAAATGTGACGCCTTCAACTACAAGTACCTATTATTGTGAAGTAACCGGACTATGTGATTACAAACAAATTTTAGATGTTACTGTAGTCGTTAACCCAAATCCAACTGTTGCTATCTCAAATGGAAGTACGGTACAACTATGTACTGGTAATAATGTCGTTTTAACAGGAACTGGTGCTAACTCATATTCATGGAGCTCGGGGCAATCAACACCAACCGCAACAGTGTCACCAACTACAAATACGACATATACCGTTACTGGAACAGACTTGAATGGTTGTACAAATACAGCTAACACATTGGTAAATGTAAACGCTTTACCTACCTTAACAACATCACCAACTTCTACAGATTCTGATTGTGGCAGCTCTAATGGTGCTTTAAATGGAGCAATAGGCTCAGGTGCTAATCCAATCAATTACAACTGGACTGATGGTAGTTCTACAGTTGGTTCTACTCCAAATTTAACCAATGTACCCGCTGGAACATATTTTTTAAATTTATCCGATGCTAATTTATGCGTTGCGCAATTTGGCCCATTTAACATTTCTAATCCTGGAGCTCCACCTTCACCTTCAATATTAATTGATGACAGTACACCTTGTCTTAATGATGATATTATTTTAACAGCTTCAAATGCGCTTGCTGGAGTAACATTCAATTGGACAGGCCCATCTGGATTTACCAGCTCAAATGCAATTATTAATTTGAATAATGTAACATCAAGCCAACAAGGAAACTATTGTGTTTCTTCAACAATTGCAGGATGTACAGGTCCATCAATATGTCAGAATGTTTCAGTTCTAGCAAGTCCAACAATTGATGTGCTCGCAGCTGGAAACGACTCAACAATTTGTATAAACGGAATGATAGATTTATCTGCAACAGGAGGAAACTCTTATATGTGGTCAGGACCTAACAGTTTTTCATCTAATTTAAACCTCATTTCTATTAACAATGCTAATTCTCTTAATGCTGGTTATTATATAGTAACTGGAATTGATGGAAATGGTTGTACCAATGTTGACTCGATACTAATTTCAATATTAGATTTACCTACCCTCAACTTAACCACTGATAATTCCAATGGAATATATTGTGGTGGAAATATAGCTAATGTAGGTGCAACTGGTGCTGAACAATACTCATGGACTGGTCCTAATGGGTTTAGTTCCAATAACCAAAACATAACAATATTTGGATTACAAGAAGTAAATCAAGGGTATTATTCAGTGACAGGAACTGACGCAAATGGATGTAACAATCTAGATAGTATCTACTTAAATATTGTAACAGATGTACCTGCCAATTCTCCAAATGACACTACAATTTGTCCTGGTGATGTAATAATTCTATATGGGTATGGAGGAACATCTTATACTTGGTCAGGACCTGTAGGATTTTATTCAGAGGAACAAAATCCTTTAGTAACTACAAATGCTGGCTTTGAAGAAGACGGATATTATTATTTAACAATTGTTGATGGCAATGGATGTTTGGGTTATGATTCAACATTAATTACAGTTTCTAACAATAGCGATTGCTTATTTATTCCAAATATTTTCACTCCGGATAAGGATGGTAAAAATGACTTTTGGGAAATTCAAGGTATAGATAAGTACCTTGATAATGAAGTAGAGATTTACAATCGTTGGGGGAATTTAATTTATGCTGCTAAACCCTATCTAAATGATTGGTTTGGTGATGTAAACAAAGGAACTACAATTGAAAACAAATCTGGTAAAGTACCAGTTGGAACCTATTTCTATATTATAAGATTGAATGATGGTAGTGACAAACCAGATTACAAAGGATACGTTGAAATTCAATACTAAAATGAAGAAATTACTCATTCTATCAGTTATTTGCTTTTTTGGGTTTCAATCCAAGGCTCAACAAGACGAGCAAATGTCATTGTACATGTACAATAAACTATACATCAATCCTGCCTATGCTGGCAGCAGAGATGCTTTAAGTGCAATTGCCATCGCTCGTTTTCAATGGGTAGATTTTGAAGGGGCACCTAAAACGCAATGGTTTAGTATCCATGCTCCTATTCTTCAAAAAGCAATGGGGGTTGGAGCTCATGTTGTTAATGACCAAATTGGAAATCGATCAAGAACTGCTGTTTTTGGAGATGTAAGTACGAGCCTTGCTTTGAATAAAAAAACAAGTAGAATTGCAGTTGGACTTTCTGGAGGTTTTGACATGATTGGATATGATTTCTCAAACACTAAAATTGTTGACCAAACAGACCCCTATTATGGTGCTCAATACAATGTAACTCAACCCAATGTTGGTGCCGGAATTTATTATTATAGTGACAAGCATTATTTTGGAATCTCGAGTCCACGTATTTTGGAGGTTGATAATAAAAGTTTAGATTCTGTTGTAGGAAAACTTAACACAAGACACTTTTTTGTATCCGGTGGATATGTGTTTGATTTAAATAGTGTTTTAAAACTCCAACCTTCAGCGATGATTAAATACACTCCGAATGCACCAATAACAATTGACGTGAATGCTAGTTTATTAATGTATGATCAAATGTGGCTGGGTCTAATGTATCGTTACAATGAATCAATGGGTGTTAATGCTGTTTACACATTAAAAAATGCATTGAGCATTGGATATGTATATGACTTCCCGATTAATGGACTTAGAACTTATCAAACTGGTTCTCACGAAATTTTCTTGCGTTACGATTTCAAACCAAAAAAATCAGTTTTCACGTCACCTCGCTATTTCTAATTTGAACTAATCCCTCAAGAAAATCGACTAATCACATATGAAAAATATTATCATTTTCCTGTTTACTGGAATAGGATTTACACTCAATGCTCAGTTAAAACAAAAGCTTGCAGATCAACATTACGAACGTTTTGAATACTCAAAATGTGTTATGATGTTTGACGAATTGGCTGAAAAATGTCTGAAAGGAAAGAAATCTTGTGAATGGGGAAATGTTCGAAAAGCAGCGTATACCCATTACAATTTGTTTGAGATGAAAGAATCGCTTCAGTACTTTGAAGCACTGGAGAAACAAAATAGTCTTACTGAAGATGACAGAGTGGCCTTTATCAAAGCATTGCGTTATTCAGAAAAATACGATCAAAGCATTGATATTGCTGAAAAAAGTGCACAACAATTTCCAACAAACGTCTTTTTTAAACACTTCGTGGAGAATAAAAACAAGTTCAACACCTTGTTTAAAGATTCCGCATATTACACCATTAATTCTTTATCCATTAATTCTGGAAAAGGAGATTTTGGACCAGCATTTTTTAATAACTCTTTGGTTTATGCTTCGAAGTCAAAAAATACAGGTTTTTTAAATCCTACTTACGGTTGGGATGATGATTACTATTTGAATATTCTTCAAGCAGGAAAAGATACCGACTCGACTTTTGATAATCCAAAATTGTTGAAACACAACTTCATTTCACGTGCCCACGATGGACCAGTAAGTTTCAATCACGACGGAACGGAAATGGTGATAACCAAAAATACACTAGGAAAGAAAAAAGGAAAACCAGTGATTGTACTCTCGCTTTATTTTTCTAAAGTAGTGAATGGCGAATGGACGGATTTAGTTCCTTTTGAGCACAACAACCAAGCCTATAATGTAGGCCATGCGGTTTTCGCAGAGAACGACCAAAAATTATATTTTGTTTCTGACGACCCTACCGGTTTAGGCGGTTCTGATATTTATGTTTCTAACCGTTTAGGAGAGAATTGGACGAAGCCTGTAAATCTAGGAGCCAGTATTAATACTGAACAAGATGAACTATTTCCTTTTATGAACGAAGGTGTCTTATACTTCGCATCGAACGGACATTTTGGATTGGGAGGATTAGATATTTTTGAAATACACCTCGAAAATGGAAAATTGAAGAACTTAGGAGCACCAATAAATTCATGTTCAGATGATTTTGCATACATCAGTGATACAACCGGATTGGAAGGATACTTCTCTACAAATCGTAGTGGAAACATTGATAACATCTATGGATTCAAAAAGCAAGAAGTATTGATTGACGTGATTGTTCAAGTATTTGAGAAATACAAAGTGAACGAAATCATCCCAAGTCAACCAATTAAATTGAAAAACGAAATCACCGGTGAAGAAGAAGAATACTTTTCAGACAAAGATGGAAACTTGCACATTCAGGTGCGTGAAAACGAGAAGTATACCTTCTCTTCTAGCAAAGATGAATTTAAGCTAAAAGAACCTGTTTCTTTACAAGTAAATAGTGCTACCCAAGACACTACCTACAAAGTAGAATTGATTTTATTACCAACACGGATTACCGTAGCACTGCGCATTATTGCAAAAGACACACGCCTTCCTATCAACGAAGCAACAGCTGTTGTAACGAGCCTGGAAACAAAAGCTGATACAACCTTAGTCACGAACGAACAAGGTTTAGTGACCTTGAATGTAGATCGAAACAAGAGCTACAATACCTTTGCAACTAAAAAGGGCTACATAGATGCGGAAAAAGTATTTAGCACCACAAGCGAAGACGGAAGGATCATTGAGTTAGAATTGGCATTAACACCCATTAAAAAAGGCGAGAAATTTAAATTGGAGAATATCTTTTATGATTTAAATAAATCGACTTTAAGAGAAGAAAGTATGGCTTCATTGGATAAACTCGCTGATTTCATCAATAAGAATGACCTTAGAATAGAATTAAGTGCCCACACGGATGCAAGAGGAAGTGCAAGTTACAATCAAAAATTATCTCAAGCTAGGGCGCAAAGTTGTGTCGACTACCTACTAAAAAAAGGAGTGAAAGCTACAAATATTAAAGCGAAAGGATACGGAGAATCTCAACTTATGAATCATTGTAAAGACAATGTTACATGTTCAGAAGAAGAGCATCAGGAAAACAGGCGTACAGAAGTTAAAATACTAGAAATCAATTAAAAAACTCATGCGGTTGGTTAACTGAAGCTTCAGATAACACGATTAGGTTTGCTGAAGCGTTCTGAGTTCCTTTGTTTGGTTTCCCGCAACTTTACAGTTAAGGCCTTTCATCCTGCTTCTGAGTCTCACCTTATTGAAAAATTTTAAGCTTCAAATTTGCCGCATGAGCCCTTCTTACGAAGTTGAAACGAATCTAATCTATGTTAGTCCTTTCATATTCCAAAAATACAATATTTCAATATAATTGAGTCGTGATTGAGTGAATTAATTGTATTTTCGTTCTCAATGATTTCGAGCATAAAAAAAATATTATTCAAACTTTTAAGTCAAAAAACATATTTAAAAGTTTTACAACGTGGGTTTTACTTTATGTACAATCTGGGAATGTTAAAGAAAGATGAGAAATTTAAATTCCATTATTTCATCAAAGACATCATCGAACCAACAGATACAGTTGTAGATATCGGAGCAAATCTGGGGTATTTCTCTCGGAATTTCGCAAAATTAACACCTCAAGGGAAAGTATTATCGATTGAACCAGTAAAACCTTTTTATGAAGTTTTAAGCGCATTCATGGCTAAATACAAACATGCCGAAGTTGTTAACTATGCTCTGGGAAATGAAAATGGGAGTATCACAATGGTATTGCCAGAATCAAATGGAATGATTAGAACTGGGTTACCCCATATTGCTGAATCTGAAGAAGAGAAAAAACAACACAAAACGCATGAAGTAGAGGTTGTTAAGGGAAGTGAATTATTGGGCAAGCTGAATAAAATTGATTACATCAAATGTGATATCGAAGGCTATGAAGTTGTCGTATTTAATGAAATAAAAGAGGTTGTTGATCACAAAATGCCAATCGTTCAAATAGAAATTGGTCCAGAGAACGAAAAAGTAATGCTCGACTACTTTAATAGTTTAGATTACGTTCAATACGGAATTTGTGATTTTAAAATTATTAAAGAAACTGGGACGCAAAAAGAACAAGGCGACTTCTTATTCGTTCCAAAATCTAAAACAGAACAATTTGAAGAGAAAATGAAAATAAAAGGGAGAATGTAATTATTCTTCTATTTTTTCAGGAGATTTTAAATCCGCTATTTTCTTTTTTAAAGCTTCTATTTCTTTGTCTTTTACTCGAAATTTTTTGTAATCCATCAGTGCTGAAAATGCATACCCTCCTAGCATACATATCAAAATTAGTAAGGTAAGTGGAATATTTATTTTCAAGAAAACAAAATGTAATTCAGTCGACTGCCAATTAAAAATTGCAAATAATAAGACCAGAATTCCTAGAATTCCAAATCCAATGTATTTCGCTTTCTGTCCAGTAGTTAAATTACCCCAATATTCCTTCATCCTTAGTTGTATTAGCTCGTTCTATTAATTTATCAATTCCCTTAATGTGTAAATCTCTTTGTGGAAAAGGAATTACAAGATTTCTTTCCTTTAACTTTTTATAAACATCTTTCCGTAAATCCGACTTAACGTTTTCAATCATAAACATTTCTTTTGACCAAAAAATCATTTCAAATTCCAACGAAGATTCAGCAAACTCCTTAAAGCGGACATACGGCTTCGGTTGAAATAATATTTGATCATTTTCCAGCATTGCAGATTCTAAACATTCAAAAACGGCATCTACATCTGAGCCATAAGCCAAACCAATACCTACGTCAAAACGAATCGTTTCATTATTATGTGACCAATTGATAACCTTCTCTATAACAAATCTAGAATTCGGAATTAAAATGGTTACATCATCTCTTGTCTGTAATTGAGAACTTCTCAAATTAATTTCAACCACTCTACCCACTACTCCATCCGCTTCAATAATATCACCAATTTTAATTGTTCCTTCAAACAATAAAAACAACCCCGAAATTAAATCTTTGAAAATATTCTGCAATCCCAACCCTAAACCAACCAACAAAGCAGTTGAACCTACAAGTAGCATTGTTACTTTAACTCCAAGTACCTCTAAAATAGTAGCGGCACTTATGACCCATATGAAGTATTTTAAAATAAGAAAGATAGAAACACGTCTTTTACTATCAATTTTATCAATAATAAAACGTGGTTTGATGACAATTCGTCTTAGTGTTGCAACTAATATCCAAGTTCCAATAGCTATTGCAATACCGATCATTAAATTACCCATGAGTAACTTAAATGAGCCGATTTCTAATAATTTATAATTGAAAAATTCTTGCCAATTCATTTCACAAAGATGAGGATATTAGTCCTATTGAAGCAAATAAATTCAAATTATATTGATTACTTTCGTTTAAATTAAAATTACAAAATGGCTACAACATCAGATATTAAAAACGGACTTTGTATCAACCATAACGGGAAACTATGTCAAATTATTGAATTTCAACACGTTAAACCAGGTAAAGGACCAGCGTTTGTTCGTACAAAAATGAAAACAATTGAAACAGGTAAAGTGTTAGATTTTACTTTTTCTGCAGGACATAAGATTGATATCGTTAGAATTGAAAATCGTGAATATCAGTATTTATATCAAGATGGTGAGAACTTTGTTTTCATGAACAATGAAACATTTGAACAAGTTAATATTGCTCCAGCTTTGGTTGAAAAGCCAGAATTTTTAATGGAAGGAATGGTATGTAACATCCTTTTTCATGCTGAAGAAGAAATGCCATTGGTATTAGAATTGCCAATGCATATTATTAGTGAAGTTACTTATACAGAACCAGGTATTAAAGGAGATACTGCAACAAATTCAATGAAACCTGCAACAATTGCAACTGGTGCAGAGATTAGAGTTCCGTTGTTTATTGGAACAGGTGAAGTAATTAAAATTGATACGCGTACTGGTGTTTACGTAGAGCGTGTTAAATAAAATAATACATTTTTAAACTGAAGGAATTCTTAGGAATTCCTTTTTTTTATGTCAAAACTCAATCATCTTTTTATAAATTCTGCTGAAGAGACTAAAAATGGTCCCTTAATTCTATTTCTACATGAAGCTCTTGGGAGCATTCCACAATGGAAAAATTTCCCAGAAGAACTTTGTAAAAAATTAAATCTTGAAGGTTTGGTTTATGAAAGAACAGGACATGGACATTCACCAAGGTTTAAATCTTCCAGAACCAGCAGCTATCTGCATGAATATGCATTGGATGAATTGCCTGAGTTTCTTTCTGAATTGGAACTTAAAAACCGAAAACTAATTCTAGTAGGACATTCTGACGGTGGTTCAATCGCGCTTTTATTTGCGAAGCAATACTTTAGAAATGTTCTTAGTGTAATTACAATGGCTGCTCATGTAATTAACGAACCAGAAACAATTGAGGGAGTAAATAAAGGTGTATTGGCCTACAAAGAAGGGAAACTCGCAGGTTTAAAGAAGTACCATTTCGATAAAACTGAAGAATTATTTTTTGCTTGGGCTGACACCTGGAGAAGTTCTGAGTTTAAGAATTGGTCCATTGAGAAAGACATTTCACCTCTTAAAATGCCATCCCTCATTTTACAAGGAGAATTAGATCAATATGGAACTGTTGAGCAAATAAATGGTATAAAAAAAGCAGCAGGACAAAACTGTGAGATACAATTGATTCCAAATTGTGGTCATCATCCTCATTTAGAAAATAAAATTGAGGTAATAAATCTTATTTCAAAATGGTGTAATGAAAAGTTATTTTCTTAAATTTAAGTATGAGCGATTCATTTCAAAACCCGATAGATAAAGACAAAATTACGGAAACTCCAAGTACACTGGAGTACGGTCATCATTTAGGTTCTGCAATTGTAAAACCGGAGGACCAAGGAAAAGTAAAAGGACGAGCACTGTCTGCCATGGAGCATCAGACAGACATGCAATTGGATCAAATTTATCAGCAGATGCAACTTTTAGCGAATCAAGCTAAGAAGTTAAATGATCGAAAGCATATTTCAGAATACATCTATCAGGCTGAAATGAAATTTGAACCGCTAATAAATCACATCTATCACCTTTACGAAAAAGAAGATAAATCTTTTCTTTTGTCACTTATTGGTCCTGATCAATGGGGCAGATCAAAAAAGACCTTTGAATACATGGCAACTGTAAGATTACTAGCTGACCATACATGGGATATTCTTGAGAAAAATCCAGACATTGAATTTGGAAATCAGGATTAATTGGTTAACTCTGACTGGAACATTTGGTCTTCAAAAGCTGTCGCTTTTTCTTCTATCAAGTAAAAAGAAATGAGGGTAATGGTTAAAACCAATGATTGGCATTGAAAGTATTTACTATATCCCGGCACTACCGTTGGGTTTTCGAAAGTATTTACTTTTTCTTTTCTTAAAAAAAGAAATAAGTAACAAAAAGAAATTCAAGACTTCGAAAAGCATTCTGTAAAAGCTACGAAACATTCCAGTCGTTTACCCCAACTCGCTTCGCTCAAACAGGGGTGCACTGCCCTCCATTTATTCTCGTTTTACAACGAATATTTTCAAGGTCATTTATAGTTTTTGGTAAGTTGTTTAGAATCGGTATCGAAGCGAGAACCCCGTCCTGATTGCCGAAGTGATGATAAAGAAGCGAAGGAATGGTAGTTCAACTTGAAAGCGCGCTAGCGATCGGAAACTCGTTTCCCCCTTTCAATCGTTGAACCCATGATAGAGATTCACCGAACGGCTTCAAGCAGGACTTGATTTTTTGTTTCTTTTTAATCAAGTAAAAAGAAATGAGAATAATAGTTTCATTTTATGATGATCTTCAAAAGCTATCGCTTTTTCTTCAATCAAATAAAAAGAAAGAACTGTTTTCAAGGTCGTTTTTAGTTTTTGGTAGGTTGATTCATCGGTGTCGAAGGAATAAAAAAACCCGCTAGATAATCTAGCAGGTTCCAATTATTTCATCAAAAATCACATACTCTCATGAGTAATCTTAACTTTTTCTTTCTTCTTTTCTATTTTAATTGGCTCTTCAATCTCCAATTCTTTTAATTTCATTTCAGCTTCTTGTCCAACAAACTCTTCTACTGTTTCTTGTCCGTTTTTGTTCGTGATTATTTTTAAGTGCTTTACGCCATTAATTTCCTCCACGCGAACTTCCTTTTTTTCAGACTGAACTTCTTCTTTCATTCCGTTAGACGCAGCCATTAATTCTTCCATTTTCTTTTCTGCAGCTTCACCTTTAAAAATTTCTTCTGAAGTTTTTCCGTTTTCGGTTGTAACGATGGTTAGTGTTTTAACACCATTTTCTTCCTCCATTCGAACTTCCTTTTTTACTTCTTTCTTAACTTGTTTTTCTGTTGGTTTTGATTGACCAAATGAATTAAGCGATAAAAAAACGATCGCCATTACACTTAAAATTGTTGTTTTCATACCTTGATTGATTTAGATTACAATGATAAACTATTTTGATGTTATCATTCCATTTTCAATGTTAATCTCTGTTAATGCAATAATGAAACCAAAGTGATTTTTCTTTTTAAATTTACTCTAAACAAATGTTATGTCTAAATTACCGCATGTTGGAACTACCATTTTTACTGAAATGTCGCTCTTGGCTAAGCAAACAAATGCCATTAACTTATCGCAAGGTTTTCCGAACTTTCCGGTAGATGAACGATTGACGGAAATATTAAAAAACAAAAGTACTCAAGACATTCACCAGTACATGCCAATGGCTGGATCACCTGAATTAATTGATCAAATTCAACAGCTTACTCTCAAATCATACGACCGAACTATTGGTCAAAATGAAGTACTTATTACGGCAGGTGCAACTCAAGGAATTTTTTCAACAATAATTGCACTCGTTAAAAACGGTGATGAAGTGATTATTCTGGATCCGAGTTATGATTGTTACGAGCCTGCAATTGTATTAGCTGGAGGTATTCCAATCAGAATCCAATTAAACGATGATTATACACCAAATTGGAACGCCATAGAAGAAAAGTTCAGCGATAAAACAAAAATGATTATCACCAATAACCCGCATAATCCTTCTGGTAGAATTTGGGAAGAGTCGGATTATTTAAACCTTGAAGAACTTTTAAATACGTTTCCATCCACAATTCTTCTTTCAGATGAAGTATATGAATACATCACATTTGAAAAAGGACATATTTCAGCAAATCAAAGACCTAATTTATTAGATCGGACAATTGTAGTTTCCTCATTTGGAAAAACATTTCACATCACTGGGTGGAAAATGGGTTATATAGTTGCCCCTGAAAAATTACTAAGTGAAATAAAAAAAGTACATCAATTTAATGTGTTCTCTGTGAACAGCGTTGCGCAATCGGTTTTAACAGACTACTTGAAAATAGTAGATGTAAAAAGTTTGGGTGCTTTTTATCAGACGAAAAGAGACTTGTTTCAAAACCTTCTTAGTAAAAGTAATTTCCGTTGTTTACAATCGGAGGGGACCTATTTTCAGTTGGTTGATTATTCTAGCATTTCAAAAATTGACGATGTGAGCTTTTGTAAAGAACTTGCCATTAAACATGGTGTTGCTGCAATTCCTGTATCCGTTTTTAGCCAACAAAAAACCTCGAATCAACACATCCGATTTTGCTATGCGAAAGATGATGAAACATTATTTAATGCAAGTGAAAAATTATGTCAGATTTAAAAATTACATTGGTTCAAGCAGATCAAAAATGGGAAGACAAACTTGCTAACTTAGCTAATTACGACCAACTGCTTTTAAATGTAGAAACAGACCTTATTGTTTTACCAGAAATGTTTCATACTGGTTTTTCCATGAATGTGAATGAATTGTTTGAAACCAATGAAAAAGGTGTAGGGATAGAGTGGCTGTTGAAAACTTCAAAAGAAAAGAATGCGGCTATTTATACCTCCTTAATAATAAAAGAAAACGAATCCTTTTACAATAGAGGTGTATTTGTAGAACCAAGTGGGAAAATAACAACGTATGATAAACGAAAATCATTTGGATTGGCAAAAGAAGACCTCTTTTTTACCGCTGGGACCGGAAGCACTATTGTAAATTATAAAGGTGTTAAGATTCAATTGCAAATTTGTTACGACCTACGTTTCCCTGAAATAGTTAGAAACGAAATCAATAGCAACGGAGAGCCGATGTATGACCTCATCTGTTACGTTGCAAACTGGCCAGAAAAAAGAGCATTGCATTGGAAAACATTGTTGCAAGCTAGAGCAATTGAAAATCAGTGTTATGTTGTAGGAGTAAACCGTGTAGGAATCGATGCCAACAATTTAGTTTATTCTGGTGATTGTACATTTACCGATGTGCTCGGCAATAAACAAACACTAAAAAACAACCTAGAAGAAATTGCAACTTTTGTTATAAATCTAACTGATTTAAATAAAATCCGTGAAATGCTGCCGTTCTTGAATGATCGGTAGTATAAATTTATTTTGTGGATAACCGATATAGTACTCTTTGTTTTATCTTTGATTCATCAATCAAAACATTGAACATGAAAAAAACATACTTAAGTATTTTTGTTTTATCGATTTCATTATCAGCACTTTCTCAAAGAGTGTCTGATTTACATTCGTTTAAAACACCTGAAAAATTAGAGGCAAATTTAGACTATTCACCAAAAGTGAAACCTAGTACAAATACTCACAATCAATCTAAAGCTTTAAACATTCTTTGGGCAGATGACTTTTCAGGAGGAGCTGGAGCGCTACAAACGTCGCAAGGTCAATGGACCGTGGGTGGAAATCAAGGTACATATTGGACTATTGGTGATATCGCTCACCCTCTTAATGGATGGAGTACTCCATGGGTAGACAACATGAATGCTGAGCATTTACGTTGGAATTCTTACGGGCCGAATAGTGCAGAAGCAACAGGTTTCGCTTCTACTCCTATTGATGGTGAAATAATTTCACCTACTATTCCAATTTCTGGAATAACAAATTCAATTGGTCTTGAGTTCAATACTGAAGCAATGTTCTGTTGTAACTATCAAGAATTACCTTTTGGTGTTTCGGTTTCATTAGACGATGGGCTTACTTGGACAGATACGTTAGTTATTGATTTAGGCATTGAAAGAAATGTTGGAACAAAAGAAACTGCAAATCCATTGTTCAAACAAATCAATTTAGATGCGATTGTTCCTGCTGGATTTTCTGGAAATTTAAAAATTAAATTCGTTTGGGAAGGTGTTAACACAGACACGAACGGACAATATAACACGCATTATTTCTGGTTATTAGACGATGTGGTATTGTTTGAAATTCCAAGTGATGATGTTGCTTTAATTCAAGGATGGCATGGTGACATTATCAACGATTGGGAATACTCAATATTACCTGTTACTCAATCTGCTGCAATGGAAATGATTCCTGGTGTAGTTCTAACCAACCAAGGAGTAAACTCACAAACAATAGACATTACTTGTGAAATTTCTGACGGATCTTCTATCGTTAATACAACAATTGTTAATCATACAATTGCATCTGGGGTTACAGATACAGTGTGGTTTTCTACAGGGTTTATGCCTTCTACAATCGGAACATATACACCAACTTTTAGCGTTCCAGCTGATGACGATTTAGCTGATAATTCAATCACTGTTTCAGAATTAAACGTTCATGCAAATTTAATGGCCCATGATTATGGTGCAATTACAAGTGTAGGATGGAGTCCAACTTCAACAAGTGCTACAACTGTTTTAAGAGCCGAGGCTCCTCATGCTTATGGAAATATTTATACTCCAGCTGTTAATCAGGACATTTATGGTATTGACGCTTGGATTGGTAGTACAACAACTGTTGGTTTGTACTTATTAGCTCGTGTTCAAGAAATGACAGGAACTTCTATTCAAGATCCATTAACATTAATTACGCAAATTGATCATACAGTTGCTGCTGGTGAGCCAGGTTCTGTTGTAACTTTCACATTCCCAGTTGGAGAAACTTTAGAAGCAGGTAAATCATACATTATTGATTTATTTAAAGTTGATGCTACAAATGCAGGAGAGAGATTTTATGTAGGTAGATCTTCTAGTAAAGGTGAGGATGATGATTATTCAACTGCTAATTTTGGACCTTATGGAGCGGCAAACGCTGTAAACTATTATAACGGTTGGGGTTATGCTCCATACATTAGAGCGAACTTTGATGCAAGTTTAAGTGTAGCTACGAATACATTAGAAGGTGTTTCTGTATACCCAAACCCATCAGCTGGTCAAATCACAATTTCTAATAAGAATAAATTCAACAACACTATTGAAGTGTATGATTTAACTGGAAAATTAGTTTCATCACACAAACCATCAACAGAAAGTAAAACTACTTTGTCTATTTCTCAAGCTGGTGTTTACCTTGTAAACATTCAAAATGAAAACGGAAGAATGGTTGAAAGAGTTGTTATTCAATAATTAATATTAAAGTAATTTAGGGGCTACGTAAGTGGCCCCTTTTTTATGGATTATTTTGAACTCGGATATTTTGGTTTGTTTGCAATTGCTTTTTTAGCAGCAACAATAATTCCACTAACTTCAGAAGGTGTACTGTTCTTATTTCTAATGAATGGATATGATCCTCTAATCTGCTTATTTGTTGCAAGTTTTGGAAACATTTTAGGTGGACTAACAAATTATTTATTGGGGTATTTAGTCCCCACCAACAAACTTTTGGAGCGTTTTAAAAAATCTAAAAATTACTTCTTGATTCATCAAAAAGCAACGAAACATGGTTACTGGTTGGCAGTTTTTGGATGGGTTCCAATAATAGGTGATCCTTTGTTGCTGCTTTTGGGCGCATTACGCGTATCCTTTTTACCTTTTATTCTGTTGATGTCTATTGGCAAAGTTTTGAGGTATTACATTATCATCTTTTTAATGCAATGAATATATTTCGCACCTAAATTATAGTCCCAACTAATTCATTTTACCGATATTTGTAAAAAACAAACAAATGTCAAAAGTTACCACACTCCACGAATTTATTATGGATCGCCAAGCAGATTTCCCTTATGCATCTGGGGAGCTGTCTCGACTATTAAATGATATCGCTATTGCATCAAAAATTGTAAGTAAAGATGTTCGTAGAGCTGGTTTACTTGAAAACTTCTTAGGTGCAGAAGGAAACACAAATATTCAAGGAGAAGAGCAACAAAAATTAGACGTTATTGCCGATAATCAGTTTATTAACATGTTTAAAAGTGGTGGTGAAGTTTGTGGAATCGCCTCGGAAGAAAACGACGATTTTATGCCTTTTGAATCTGAATTCTCTAAAAGGGGTAAATATGTTGTGTTATTTGATCCATTGGATGGTTCTTCAAATATCGATGTAAATGTTTCTATCGGAACTATATTTTCAATCTTCAGAAGAGAAAGTGAAGTTGGAACAATGGCGACTATTGACGACATGATGCAAATAGGTCATAAACAAATTGCTTCTGGTTATGTTTTATACGGTTCTTCAACCATGTTGGTTTATACAACAGGTCGAGGAGTTAATGGATTTACACTTGACCCATCAATTGGAGAGTTTTGTTTGTCACACCCAAACATGATGATGCCAGAAACCGGAAGATTATACGCAATGAACGAAGGGAATATTAATATTTGCGAAGAAGGCATCAAAGAATACATTGAAACTTATTGTCAAAAAATTCATCCCGGAACAGATAAACCATATTCAGGAAGATACATTGGTTCATTGGTAGCAGATTTTCATCGGAATTTAATCAAAGGTGGGATTTATATTTATCCTGATACTACGGTTGATCCTGAAGGAAAACTTCGTTTACTTTATGAATGTAATCCTCTAGCATTTATTGCTGAACAAGCAGGAGGATTGGCTACCACAGGAAGAGAGCGTATCTTGTCCATTCAACCCTCAAGATTACATCAAAGAGTTCCTTTTATTGTTGGTTCTAAAAAAATGGTTGAACAAGCAATGAGCTTCTTGAAATAAGATGAGTTTAGCAGATTTAAAAGAACAAATATCAAACCTAGATTCAATAAAAAGAACTGCAAATGAATTGCAAATCATTGGATCAAAAATTAAATGGGATGGTTTGGTTGGGTCGGCTAAGTCGGTTTGTATTTCTAGTGTTTCTGAACAAGTTCCAGGAAATCACTTAATAATCTTAGAGGACAAAGAACAGGCTGCTTATTTTTTGAATGATATTGAGGGCTTGTATCCTGATAATAAAAACATCCTTTTTTATCCTGCATCTTATCGGGTTCCATATGAACTTGAGAAAACAGACAATGCAAATGTTGTTGCTCGAGCAGAAGTTTTAGATAGCATTACAAACAAAAAAAACAATTGGATTGTTACCTATCCAAAAGCACTGTTTGAAAAAATTCCATCTAAAAAAATACTTGTAAAAAACACGCTTAAACTTGAGGTGGGTAAATCTTATGGAATAGATTTTATCAATGAACAATTATTAGAGTTATTCTTTGATCGAGTTGATTTTGTATACGAACCAGGACAGTTTTCAATCCGCGGAGGAATCATTGATGTGTTTTCGTTTGCCAATGATCACCCTTATCGAATTGAGTTTTTTGGAGAAGAAGTTGAAAGTATTCGAACTTTTGACGCCAGCACCCAGTTATCAATAAATCAACTTCAATTCTTTAATATCATTCCAAATGTGCAAGGAAAAATGGTACAAGAGGGAAATGTTTCAATTTTTGACTTTATTGGAAATGATGCAACACTATGGGTCTCTTCTTTTGAACGATTAAAAACTGACTTAGATTCTGAGTATAAAAAAGCCGTTGAAATTCATGAAAAACGAAGTGAGGCTATTTTACAAACACTACCAAGTGATTTGTATTTACACCCTTCTGATTTAGAAACTAATTTAACCAAAAATTCAATTGTTGAATTTGGTACAGATGCTGTTTTTAAAGCCGATTTATCAGCCTCTTTTCTTTTTAAACCGCAACCTAGTTTTAATAAGAATTTCGACTTCCTAGCAACTGATTTAATTGAACGCAAAAAACAAGGTTTTTCAAATTTAATCTTTTCAAATCAGCCAAAACAAATTGAAAGACTAGAACAAATATTTAATGATATTAATCCAGATGTGAACTTTGAACCTGTTTCAATTGCCTTACATGAAGGGTTTATTTCTATTGATACGAAACACGTTTGCTTCACCGATCATCAAATTTTTGAACGGTTCCACAGATTTAGACTTAAAGAAGGATTTAGACAAGCAAAACAAGCTTTAACATTAAAAGAACTATACAATTTACAAAGTGGCGATTACGTAACTCATATAGACCATGGAGTAGGTAAGTTTTCAGGTTTAGAAACAATTGACGTAAACGGAAAACCTCAAGAAGCAATTCGCTTATTATATCGTGACAATGATGTTTTATATGTTGGGATCCATTCACTTCATCGGATTTCAAGATTTACAGGAAAGGATGGTTCTGTACCCAGTGTTAATAAATTAGGAACACAAACGTGGTCAAACTTAAAGAACAAGACCAAGAAAAAAATCAAGGAACTTGCTTTCGATCTAATTCAATTATACGCAAAAAGGAAAAGTCAACCAGGATTTGCATTTACCCCTGACACCTATTTACAGAATGAATTAGAAGCCTCCTTTATGTATGAGGACACACCAGA
>Ga0102812_10001005_pt1 | contig 19865 bp, 12 predicted proteins | sample ColrivemetaGS713_FD_79334 | JGI IMG/M metagenome (GOLD analysis project Ga0102812, IMG submission 79334) | Estuarine microbial communities from the Columbia River estuary - Flood tide ETM metaG S.713 | ecosystem: Environmental > Aquatic > Marine > Intertidal zone > Estuary | place: USA...
AAGCATCTGCCGCCGGACGACGGGATCCATCTCATCTGCTGCGGGGAGCAACTCTCGGCCAGCGCCTACAGCACCCGAAGACACCAGTACCAACTGGTGACCTTCTTTCTTCAACATCGCCAATTGATCCACCAGATGACTTATATTTGTCACATCCAGACTACCATCCGGACGGGTGAGTACATTGGTGCCTACCTTAACAATAATTTTCGAATTACTCTTGTGCATAATATTGAATGCGTCTCCAGAAAACTTATTTGGCAAAGTTAAGGAAGCTTCTTACATTGTTACCATTCTAATAAACCGCGTCATAAATTCTGGGTGGTTTTACCCAAACAAATCTCTAGCGGGTACAACTTTTTACCAACTTATACTTATTAAAAGTTTCTTTACAGGAACAACAGCAGTTCTCACTTTGAAAAATAATTGGCCACAGAGGTACTGTAAAAAAACTCCGTGTTTTCGTGTCTCCGTGGCTAGAAAAGGTCAAAGTGAGGATTTCTGTAGAAACAACTAACTTTTTTCATCAAAACAAAACGAAAATGTGGTCAGAATTTAAAGCATTTATTCTTCGGGGAAACGTATTAGAATTAGCCGTAGCAGTAATTGTTGCTGGCGCTTTTGGTACTATCGTTGCTTCCTTTACGAATGACATCATTATGCCACCCCTTGGTATGCTACTGGGTGGTGTAGATTTCTCTGATTTGGCGATGACGCTCCAAGCAGCAGAAATGAATGATGCTGGTGAGGTGGTCAAAGAAGCCGTACAAATTCGTTACGGTGCCTTTATCCAGACCATTATCAACTTCCTGATTATCGCCTTTGCTATCTTCATGTTGTTGAAAGCCTACAAGAGCACGCAGGAACCAGAACCGGAAGCAGCCCCTGCTCCTGCTCCTGCTCCTGGCCCAAGTGCGGAGGATTTACTGGCAGAAATTCGCGATCTACTCAAGAAGCAGTAGTAATACTTTTTTTAACCACCTATTTATTACCTCCTGGAAGCAACGTCTTTCAGGAGGTTTTCTTTTTTGGCACGGTTTTTTCTTTTAATGCAATAGATGCCCGAAAACAAAGTCAGGGCGATTAGTAAATCAAACTATAGAGCAAAGCTAAATAGCCTTGTTGCCGCTGAATTGCTCAGTAGCAACCTGCTAATGTGATGCCCTTTAGTAAGGTCTCTAACCCTAATATTGCACGAAAGATGAAACACAGTATTCCATTTCCACAAGTATCTCTGAGCCGCTTCGGCAGGCTCTTCCTCCTTTTATGTATCAGCTGGTCCAGCAGTATGCTCAGCGCCCAGGATTGCGACCTGGCTTGTATCGGCTCGCCCGATCAGCCCCTTCAGGTGGTCATTAATGATCAATGTCAAGTAGCGCTCACCAACGAGATGGTGTTGCCAGACATTGCCTCCTGTCCCGGCGACAAGCGCCTCACGGTCAGAGATTCTCTCAATAACCTCATTATCGATGGTTTCAATTTGGTGCAGTTTCCTGCGAATGCTTTCGTGGGCAACCGTCTCAGTGTAACCATTACCGATCAGGCTACCGGCACGCTTTGTGTGGGTACCATTCGCGTGGTCGACAACAGCGCGCCGGCCATTACCAACTGTCCTGCAGTGACCGTCAGTTGCCTGGACAATACGTCTCCGGAAGTCATTGGCGAACCAACTATTGGTGACAATTGTGATACGGAATTGGAATTAACCTTTATCGACAATGTTTCCTTTGGAGATTGTCTGTCGAATACTGCGGCGGTTATCCTGCGTGAGTGGACCGTCGCGGACAACAGTGGGCTTACCGCCAGCTGTACCCAACAAATTACGGTTACCCGGGCCTCTTTTATGGATGTAACGTTCCCTGCCGACATCACGCTTCCTTGTGATGATCCAGATGCCCACCCTGATATTACGGGAGTTCCGATGCTGAATGGTACCGAATTGATGCACGGTGACTTATGTGGTTTGGATGTAGTCTACACAGATGATACCACCTTTATTTGCAACAATTATATGTACCAAATCAATCGTACCTGGACCGTCGTTGAAACCTGTACCGACTTTTTTGGCGAGGATGTTCAAACGATCCTGGTCAGTGATGACCAGGGACCAACGCTCAATTGCCCTACGCCCAATCAATTGGCTTTCACCAGTGATCCGGGAGTATGTAGTGCGACCATTGCCTTGCCGATCATTACAGGAACCGATAACTGTGGTGCCAATATTACTTTTTCCGTCAACTCCTCTTACGGAGCTACCAACTTCAGCCCCGTCAGTGGTGTTGCGCCCGGCACGCATACCGTCGTTTATCAGGGAATGGACGAGTGTGGTAACACCAGCACCTGTACCGTACAACTCACGGTAACGGATGATGTCAGTCCAATAGCCGCTTGTGATGATCAAATCCTGGCCTCAGTCGCATCCAGCGGTTATGCCTTGATCAACGCATCTACTTTCAACGAAGGTAGCTCTGACAACTGTGGCCCAGTTTTCCTGAAAGTAAAAAGAAACATTGGTGCATCCTGTAACCTCGCCAACGGCGATGACAGTGCCCTTCCCGGCTATCAGGAATGGTTTGATGATCGCGTGATTTTCTGTTGCGAAGACATTGCCAACAATTCTACTTCCGTCACCCTTAGGGTCTATGAAGTAAACCCTGGTACCGGTCCGGTTGATCCTTCCCGCGAAAGCGGCAGTGGTGACCTGGTTGGGCATTTTACCGACTGCCAGTCGATTGTTACGCTCCAGGATGCCACGGCGCCGGTATTTGAGCAGTGCCCTGCTCCCGTAACTATTAACTGCTCGGATGAGCAAGAAAATCTAGGCATCTACGGCAGCCCTGTAGTACGAGACAATTGTGGCTTCACACTTGACAGTACCTTCGTAACCAGCTTCAACGAATGTGGTGTAGGAACCATTACCCGCACCTGGACGGCGACGGACAATTACGAGCACCAATCCAGTTGCTCACAGGTCATCAACGTGATCAATAATCAAGCATTGACCGAAGATCAGATCATTTGGCCCATCAATGTTGAGTTAGCAGAATGTGGTGCCAGCACAGCCGACGAAGACCTACCCGTTGCCGCCCGTTATCCTACCGTCAACTGGTCGGGATGTGGCAGCGTGGCCATTAATAGCACGGAAGCCGTTTTCAATACCGTTCCTGGTGCATGTTTCAAAATTTTGCGCACCTGGGTGGTGATTGACTGGTGTAATTACGACCCTGCCAATCCAAATGCTGGTGGCCGGTTTACCCATACCCAGCAGATCAAAGTTGTAGATCACGACGACCCTGTTATTACTTGCCCGCCATCCGTGACGGTCAATGTTAGCAGCAACTGTACTACTGCTTACGCTACCCTGGCTTTGCCTACGGCGGATGATTGCTCTACCCAGATTACCTTTACCAACAACTCTCCGTACGCTGCAAATGGCGGTGCCAATGCCAGTGGCAACTACCCGGTAGGAACAACAACGGTGCAGTTTATTGCCAACGATAATTGTCTCAATAACTCGGCATGTACGACTACCGTGACCGTAGCGGATACCCAACCACCCAGTGTATCTTGTATTGTAGGCCTTACGACCAACCTCATGCCAATGGGCGAAGGCGTCATGGGCAGTATCAGTGCCAGTGCCCTGGTAGGCTCCGTAAGCGACAACTGTGACCCGACGAATTTGCTGAAGTTCACGATCTCTCGCCCTGGTGACGGCACAAACGGCGTACCGACTGCTACAAGTGTAGAGTTTGACTGTTACGATGCCAATCAAGCAGCCGAAGTTATCCTCTGGGCATCGGATAGCCAAGATAATGTTTCTACCTGTTTAACCGTAGTGAGCGTACAAGACCCCAATAACCACTGCGTAGGCCAAACCGGCGAAGGCATGATTGCCGGTGGCGTACTAACGGAGGATGGGAACGAAGTAGAAAACGTGATGATCATGGTTTCGGGCAACAGCCCATCAATGATGTACACCCAACTCGACGGTAGCTTCATGTTTGAAGACCTGTCGCTGGGACAAGACTACAGCGTCATCGCGCAAAACAACGAAGGCCTCCTCAACGGGGTGACGACCTTTGATTTAATCCTTATCGGCAAGCATATCCTGGGCGTACAATTACTGAATTCACCCTACAAGCTGATTGCAGCGGATGTGGATCGTTCCGGGCACATCTCGACCCTGGACATCATCAAATTACGTAAGCTGATTCTGAATATTAGTACAGAATTGCCAAACAACAATACCTCCTGGCGCTTCATTGATGCTGAATACGTATTTGCCGACCCGACGAACCCCTTCATGGGCTACTTCCCGGAACTGCACAATATTAATGACTTAGATGGTTCGGAGATGCACGCCGACTTTGTGGCCATCAAAGTAGGAGATGTTAATGGCTCGGCTATCCCCAACAGCATGATGGCTGATGGTGATGATCGCTCAAGTAGCAACCCTCTGGAACTGACCGTAGCAAACACTACAGTAGAAGCCAACGAAACGATCGATATTCCTTTCCAGGCACGTTACATGAATGAGTGGATGGGGTACCAATTTACGCTGGAATACGATCCGGGTGCACTGGAGGTATTGGAAATCATTCCTGGTGACTTACCGAACCTTTACCCAGAAGAAAACTTTCACTTTTACGATGAGGAAGCCGGATTGATTACCACCGTTTGGAACGAATACGGGCAATCTGCCGACAGTAAAGAAGCCACCTTATTTACCCTACGTTGTACGGTAAAGCAAGCGGGCAACATCAAAGACTGGCTCTATCTCAGCTCGCGGGTAACCAAAGCGGAAGCTTATACCCAGGAAGGAGAAGCGGAAGACATCAACCTGTCCTTCTTTACGGAAAGCGGCGCAGCGGAAGTAAGTTCCAACTTCGAACTCTTCCAGAACCGTCCTAACCCCTGGAACAACTCTACCATTATTCCATTCCAACTGGATCCCGGAGGAGATGCACGCCTGAGCGTTTACGACATGGCCGGTAAGCTGGTCTACGAGGTAGCCGAATACTTCTCGGAAGGTTACCACGAAATCAGTATCCGCCGGAGTGATTTGCCAGCCATCGGGTTGTTCTACTACACCCTGGAAGCTGGCGACCAGCGCGCCACCCGTAAGATGGTTCTGACGGATTAAGTACCTCGTACGAGGTACTTGGTACTTGGTATAATGTCGAATTTAGGGTTGAAAAACGCTAAAGAGGAACGACAACTCTGAGGACCAACGGGACGATCACCGTAGTTAATCACCGAAGTAATCCTTATACCCAGTACTAAGTACTCAGTACCGTAAGATTAATACTCTTCTGCCAACCAGCGGGCCAGTTTGTCGATGACAAGCTGGCCCGTGTTTAATATGAGGCTTACCTTCTTGTGTACCTAAAAAAGGAAAGGCAAACCAAGGTAAACCTCAAGGTATCAAGTACTTGGTACAGGGTATAGGGATTTCAATAACCCTAAAATGTATGCTATACCAAGTACCTTCTAATTTTTACATAGTATTGTGAAGTTTACCTGCGGTGCTGCTTCGCGGTGAAGTACCCAGATTGTTAGTAGTGAGATAATTACACGCACCACGCAGTAGCAGCGAAGCTAAACCTCGTAGTATTGCGCAAAAAATAAATTAAGCCTTCTTTTAGGTTTTCCAAAAAGCAGGCAGACTTAAAATGAATCGCTTAGCCTACTCTTTGAAAAACGTCGGCTCAATTTATTTTTGTGCTGTTCCTTATTTGCTATTTTACCAAGAAAAATCACACCTCATGGCCTCACACAATGAATTGGGAAAGCTGGGCGAAACCCTCGCCGCCAATTTTCTGCAGGCCAATGGCTACACCATTCTGGCGCGCAATTGGCGTGTGAACCGGATCGAAGTTGATTTGATCGCCCGACTAGACGATACCCTCATTTTTGTGGAAGTAAAAACCCGTAGCAGTGACTATTTCGGGCCTCCCGAAGTCTTTGTCACCAAGCGCAAGAAACGACTTATGGCAAGTGCCGCCTCCGCCTACATGCAGGAAACCGGCCACGAATGGGCCATCCGGTTTGACGTCATCAGCATTATCATGGGCAAGGGCCAAGCCCCGGAACTGGAACACTTTGAGGATGCGTTTTTTCCAGGGTTGCATTAGTGCTCGTCCCGAAGGCTCGGGACTCGCGGTGGTGTTCTCCCGATTCTCGGGATCACGGTTGTGCTCTTCCGATAAATCGGAATCGCGGGGGTGCTCTCCCGACGAAAGGTCGGGATCGCGGGGGTGCCGACTGCGTCGGCGGTAGCCGCGCTGACCGCGAGCCTCAGCGAGCACCACCGCGAGTCCCGAGGCTTCGGGATGAGCACTCCCGCGAGGAACGAGCACCACCGCGAACGCTAGAGAGCACCAGAAACTCTACTTTACAAACAACCAATCCGTCTCCGTAGAGCCCTCTGCCTGGTAGACATAGTCATCGGCTACTAATTCTTTGAGGTGTTCTGCTTCGGTGATCTGCTCGCGGACGATGAGTTGAGCCATTTTGCCACGGGCTTTTTTGGCGTTGAAGGAGATGACCTTTAGCTTGCCGTCGCGGTTTTCTTTGAAGTGGATGTTGAGCAGACGGCCGTTGAGTTTATCGGTCTTCACTGCGTGGAAATATTCCTGAGATGCCAGGTTTAAGATAGTATCTCCTTCGGCTTTCTCCAGATCTTGCTGGATCAATTCGGTAATTTGATGATCCCAAAAATCATAGAGGTTTTTCTTGCGTCCCAGTTTGAGGGAGGTCCCCATTTCCAGACGGTAGGGCTGGATGAGATCCAAAGGACGGAGCAGGCCGTACAAGCCGGAAAGAATACGGACGTGTTCCTGGGCGAAAGCCATCTCTTCTTCGTTAAAAGTTTCCGCTTCCAAGCCCGTGTAAACATCACCTTTAAACATCAGGGCCGCCGGTTTGGCATTTTCTTCCGTAAAGGATTCTGAATACGCCTGGTAACGTTCTTTGTTGAGTACCGCCAGTTTTTCACTGATGCTCATCAGCCCCTGCAAATCAGCGATTGATTTACGGCGAAGGTTCTTGATGAGTTGGGCACTTTGGGGGAGCAAGCGAGGCTCCGTATGGGAAACACCGTGTACGGGAGTTTCGTCCAATGTTTTTGCCGGAGAAAGAAGAATAATCATGCTGTCAATTTTCTGGAACGCAAAGTTAATATCACTGCTCGTGAAACACAAAAAACGACCAACGGTTGACAATAAGCAAGCTTTCCTGGTAAATTCATCTCCGCTCACGACCACTATACATCTTCACAAAAGAAGAACAAACAACTAACTATCAATAGATTAGATAACATGATCGGTTTTCAGCCATCGTAATTACGCAGCCCTCGCAATTGAGGTTTGTGAACTCAAGCAGTTTCTTTTTGTTGGTTTGCTATTAATTTTGATTTTTATCAGGATAATTGTCCATTATGGAAAAGCAAGAGCACATCTCCGCAGGTATTGATGATTTGGCGGTTTATATTCCCCAGTTGTACCTCCCGATTGCCACCCTGGCCGAAGCCCGGGGGATTGAGTACGCCAAGTTGAACAAAGGCCTGGGCCTTACGGCAATGGCAGTGCCCGATGTTGGGGAAGATGCCGCTACGATGATGGCCAATGCCGTCCGCGAACTGATCGAAAAAAACGAGCTCCACCCCAATCAGGTTGGGCGCTTGTACCTCGGTACCGAGAGTGCCATCGATGGTGCCAAGCCTACGGCGACCTACGCTTTGCAGATGCTGCAGGAGTATTTTGCCCCCACTTATGGCCACGACTGTTTTATCAACTGTGATGTGGTTGACCTTACTTTCGCCTGTATTGGTGCCGTAGATGCTTTGCAGAATACCCTCGACTGGGTACGGGCCAAAGAGGGTCGTATCGGCATTATCGTCGCCTCTGACAATGCCAAATATGAACTGGCTTCTACCGGAGAATACACCCAGGGCGCCGGAGCTATTGCTACCTTGGTGAAACGCCACCCGCGCCTGCTGGCCATTGATCCGGACTGGGGTGTAAGCACCCGTGCCGTTTACGATTTCTACAAGCCACTGCGCCACGTCAAGAAAAGCGACATCATCACCGAAGTCCTGCAACTCGCCGACCGCAACCACGTGGATGTAGCACAACTTACGCAGCAGCTTCAGCAAGGTGTAGAAGTGAATGGCGTACTCGACAGCAACGAGCAACTCCTGACCATCCACAAGGACACCCCCGTCTTTGATGGCCCTTACTCTAACGACTGCTACCAGGAACGCATCAAGGCCGCCCTCCTGCATTACCGCCACGAAACCAATACGCCCGAGGAGGAACCGACCGCTATTCAGTGGGACCGGCTCATTTTTCACCTGCCCTACGCTTTCCAGGCCCGGCGAATGTTTGGAGAAATTTTTTGGCGCGAATCGCAGCAAACGTCCCAGGCGGCTCTTTTAGCGGAGCAAATTGGTCTGGCACTCCCGCTAGCAACCAACTTCGACGACGAGGCTACTTACCAGAAAGCACTGACTGGTTTTTGGCGTGCCGTTACCAAAACGCCGCTCTATAACCGTTTCATCGAGGAGCGCATTGCTCCCAGCGAAGAAGCATCGGGTTTGGTAGGCAACATGTACGCTGGCTCCATTTTTCTAGCATTGTTAGGCACCTTGGAATCGGGCTTAACGCAAAATAATTTAGCAGCCGGTGACCAGTTTGGCTGCTTTGCCTACGGTAGCGGCTCCAAGAGCAAAGTGTTCCAGGCGCACCTCCAACCCGGTTGGGAGCAGGTCGCTCAAGGCTTTAAACTCAACGATCGTCTCCACGAACGGACCGCCATCGACTACCCTACTTACGAGCAATTGCACCGCCAGGCACTGGATCAGCCGGTGGTAAACAGTCCCCTGTTTTTCCGACAGTCGGCCATTACCGAAGATGGAAAACGAACGTATTTCATTCCTGAGAGTAAGAAAGTGCTGACGGTATCGTAGAGATATGTCTTGTTGGAGTATTAGGGGCCATGCCTTCCTGAAAAAAATAACTCCAGAAAGCCTTACTTTTGAGCATGGAGTGTAAACAACTTTTTTCTTTCGAAAAACTATTGATTTTACTGTGCCTTTTTTTGCTGGCAGGGTGTAGTAACCCTCCATCGGAGAAGCTGCATATCGCTACCGCAGCCAATATGCAGTTTGCGATGGATGCGCTGACCGAAGCATTTACGGCAAACACGGGGATTGCTTGCGAAACTGTCATCAGTTCCTCCGGCAAGCTTACCGCCCAGATTAAGGAAGGGGCTCCTTTTGAGGTCTTTGTTTCGGCGGATTTGAAATATCCCCAAGCCTTGGTGGATGCCGCATTGACCGAAGGGCCGATGCGTGTATACGCCTACGGGCAATTAGTGCTATGGACCCAGATAGCTACCCTGGATCTTTCCATGGCTACACTTACCCAACCGGCGGTTCGGCATATCGCCGTGGCAAACCCCAAAACAGCCCCTTATGGTATTGCGGCAGAGCAGGTGTTGGCCTACTATCAGCTCACCGATAGCGTGCAGTCCAAATTGGTATTTGGAGAAAGCATCGCCCAAACGAATCAGTTTATCATATCGCAGGCGGCAGAAATTGGATTTACTGCCCGTTCCGTGGTAGAAGCACCGGCTTTGCAAGACAAAGGAAGATGGCTGGCCTTGCCCGCAGAGAGCTACGAACCCATTGCGCAGGGAGTTGTTGTATTGCGAAGCAAAGGAAAAAGCTTGGCTCAAGCCCAACAATTTGCCGATTTTTTGCTTACTAAACAGGCTCAGGATATCCTGATAAAGTTTGGTTATTTAGTCCCCAATAGTAAGCCCACACAATGATCGATTGGACCCCATTATTTCTTACGTTCAGGCTGGCATTGATCACTACATTGCTCCTCCTGATCGTGTCTGTCCCGCTGGCTTATTGGTTGGCCTATTCGCGGAATCGGATCAAGCCTGTTATTGAAGCGCTGGTGAGCATGCCGCTGGTATTGCCACCAACTGTACTGGGGTTTTATTTGCTGGTGGCCTTTAGCCCGGCCAATGCCTTTGGCGGCTGGATAGATGAACACCTGGGCCTACGACTGGTCTTTTCCTTCGAGGGATTAGTGCTGGCTTCCATGCTTTACAGTTTGCCATTTATGGTACATCCTATCCAATCGGGATTGAGTAATTTGTCGCCTTCCTTAAAAGAGGCGGCTTACGTCCTGGGGAAATCACGCTGGACGACCCTCCGACGCGTGCTTTTACCGAATATCAAGCCGTCTTTACTCACCGGCATCGTACTGGCTTTTGCCCATACCATCGGTGAATTTGGTGTTGTCCTGATGATTGGCGGCAATATTCCCGGAGAAACAAAAGTGGCCGCCATTGCCGTTTATGACGAGGTAGAATCGATGAACTACGCGGCCGCAAATAGTTACTCGCTGGTGCTTTTTATCCTCACTTTTCTTATTCTCTTACTGGTTTACCTGTTCAACGATGGGCACTTTAAACGTTTTTGGCTATGACCGAAATACAGGTAAAGAAAAAACTCAATGCCGCCAACGGCGAGATGCTATTGGCCGTAGACCTTCAGTTGCCGTCTCGCCAACTGATCGGCTTGTACGGTAAGTCTGGTGCTGGAAAAACTTCGCTGCTAAGAATCCTGGCCGGACTGTTCTCGCCCGACGAGGCCAAGGTTGTTGTTAACGGCACCACCTGGATAGACACCTCAAAGGGTATTTTACTACCTCCGCAAAAGCGAAAAGTGGGCCTGGTTTTTCAGGATTATGCCCTCTTTCCGAATATGACCGTAAGGGAAAACCTCCTCTTTGCCCTTAGCAAAGGACAGTCGTTGGAGATGGTAGAAGAGCTGATAGAACTCAGCGAATTGGGCGATTTGCAACACCAACGCCCACTGAAACTATCCGGAGGGCAACAGCAGCGGGTAGCTTTGGCGCGAGCACTCGTACAACGCCCGGAACTGCTGCTGTTAGACGAACCCTTATCCGCCCTGGATCAGGAAATGCGCGAAAAGCTGCAACACTATTTGCTACGCGTCCACCAAGCCTACGGCCTCACCACGATATTGATTAGTCATAACCAGGAAGAGATAGAGAAAATGGCCGACTGGGTCGTGGTCCTGGATGCCGGCAAAGTAGTGAAGCAGGGGAAAGTTGAGGAGGTTTTTCAGGAAACAGCAGCACCAACGTCGATGACGCTGAAAGGTACCCTCGTAAGCATTGAACGTACCGCGAATGGCAACTGGCTGACGATTGAGAACGGTGATAACCGTTGGCGCATCCCCGCTGGTGATGGACACGGTTCTTATCGCATTGGCGAGGAGGTGATCTTTAGCCTAGAAGCTGCAAAAGTAAAACTTAACGTAAAGGGGGACTAGTCGTGGCTGCTTTCGATTGACTTTAAACACAAAAATTGTCAGAGAATCATAATTTTCAAGATATCTTTGAGATGTGCTTTTTAGCATTAAAAAAATAAAGACTTTGCATCTCTAAAATCCAGTGCTTGTGCGCCTATCTATATCTTATTTTTTGGGTTTCATTTTTATCATCACTCTTCTTATTCTTACGGGTTGTAGAGAAGATTATGTCTCAATTGATCCAACTGAACCAATTGATCCAACTGAACCAATTGAGGTAGTTGGCCCAATTGATGCAATCGTCTGTGATTCTGTAATCAATGAAAATTCGAATTTATTAACTGAAGGTTTAGTTGCATATTATCCATTCAATAATTCGATTAATGACGAAAGTGGATTTGCAAACACAGGTGATACTACTTCAATCGTTCCTACAGTCGATAGAAACATGAAATGCGATGGTGCATATTATTTTAATGGCGATGATAGTGGAATCATAATTCCTGATAATGAGCAACTATCTTTTGGGTCTTCATTTACAGTATCTGTCTGGTTTAATGCCGATGTTAAGACTACCCAACAGATCATTGGGCAAAAATTCTGGTTAGATGGAAGATTTAGGTGGCCATTTGCTTTAAGTGTTAGTGGGTCAAACGATTTTATCTTTAGTATCGCCACAAACGAAGGTTACAATACAGCTCAAGCCAGAAAGACGGGCTATTCAGTAGATACTTGGTATATGATGACTGGAGTTTATGAAAACAGTAAAATTTATTTATATATAGATGGGATTCTAGCAGCTGAAAAAGAAATAGAAGGTGAATTTTTTGATAGTGATTTAGATTTATATATAGGAAGAAGCCCTAGCGAAGATTACAATAGGTTTAAAGGTATTATTGATGATGTTAGGATTTACAATCGTGCCTTGTCTCAAAATGAAATAACCTTACTCTACAACAATTAAGCTTGACTTTGCCAAGGCATGTCGCGTAGCGATCCCTCCGGGGGCCTTCGGTGTCGCCGAAAGTCCGAAGTTCGATACGGGCTGCGTCGCGCCCTTGAAGTAGCCCCGAAGGGCTGCCCATGGTAAGGGTCAGCACAAATGCAGTTTTGCGTACGGAGCGAGCTAAGGGGTCGGCGAAGAACAAATCTACTTTGTGACCAAACCTAGAAATGAGTAGTCCATAATTCGCCAGGGCGCAAGGCGTAACCTGGAGCGCGGCGCCAGGATGGCGCAGGACGAGGGATGGTAGCTGCTCTGCTCCGTAGCTCCGTAGGGTCGGGTTTGAAACCCGACCCTACGGAGCTACGGAGCGGTGCGGCGGACAGCCTGGTGCCTTCTCCCGTCCCGACTAGAAAAGTCGGGACGGGAGAAGGCATGGCCCCAGAACAAGCTAAAAGAAACGGGGAATGTAACCTATCCACATAGCACCCTCAAGTGGGAGGGACCCAACCCACAGCCCGACGACCGGGGCGTCCTCCGTCTCACCTGAGACTAAAGGACGTGCGAAACACCTGCTCTGAAGGTTCAGAACAGCCTAACAACACGCAAAAAAAACCGCTGAAACTCCTTCTTGACAAGCGAAGGGTTACTTACCTCTGATAATTGAATGAGTTGTCAATTCATTCGGGAAACGCTAAATTAACAAATTGGATTTATTTCACAAAATATAAACAGAAAATTTATTTTATTGGCTTTCTAAAATATTTCCGGAAAGAGATTTTCGAAAAACGTTATTTTGCGGTCATACAGAAACAGAGAACCTCCCAAAACCGACCAATATGAAAACGTACCCCTGCGCTCTTTTACTCCTTATTTTTTGCCTTGCCTGTGGAAGTCCCTCTTCCGAAGATCCGCAAAATACCGCAACCGAAGAACCTGCTCCGGAAGCAATAAGCGTTGCGGAAAAGAAGATGGAGATGCCGGTAGACTCGACCCTCGATATCGATTATATCCGCGGAAGGTTTGATCCAGCTACCCATCCTGACTTTACCAAGGTGGCACCTGGCCTGACGGATGGCGACGGCACCTATTATTTGCGCAAGGATACTTATGCGGCGTTCCAGGAAATGCACGCGGCAGCAGCCAAGGAAGGCGTAAAGTTGGAAATCGTATCCGCCACCCGTAATTTCGACCGACAGAAGAGTATCTGGGAGGCTAAATGGAATGGTAATCGCCTACTGGAAGGCCGCGAGAAGGCCCCCGAGGTATATCCCGTCCCCAAAGACCGTGCGCTCGCCATTCTGCGCTGGAGCTCTATGCCTGGCACCAGCCGCCATCATTGGGGAACGGATATGGACATCAACCAGCTTACCAATAGTTATTTCGAAAAAGGAGAAGGATTGAAAGTTTACGAATGGCTCACCGCTCATGCCCATGAGTTTGGTTTTTGCCAGCCTTATTCCCCTAAAGGGGCAGAACGACCAGATGGTTACAATGAGGAAAAATGGCACTGGAGCTACGAACCGATTGCCCGGCAACTGACGGATTTGGCAAGCACAACGCTGCATGATGAACAAATTGATGGTTTTGATGGTGCCGCTACTGCGGTAGAAATTGGAGTGGTAGCGAAATACGTATTAGGCGTTAGCGCACAGTGCAAAGAATAGTCCCGGCATAAAAATTGTCCAGATTTTTGTCAAATTTGTCCAGATTTCACTGGGTTTTTATGCCCACCTTTATCGTGTGGAACGCTTCCAGGCTTATAAGAGCTTGTTTGGATATTGGTAACAGTACAAGACTTTCAAGTCCCCTAAACACACAAAAAAAGTGCTTTACCACTTATCCGAGCAAAGTTACTTCCTACCCCTGGTGAGACTCCACTTACCCCGATAGGCTTGAAAAAGCCTGTCTTCTCCCCTTAAATTGCTGGTATTCCGGTTGAAATACCGGGGTAAACCTCCAGCGACAAACAGCCATAGTGCTATATCTCGTTAAGCGTAGCTGCTTGACGCTGGTTGTTTTTTGCCAAAAATAAGCATTGATCCAATTTACTGACAAACACTTACTTAACATGTATTATGAGAAAACTTCCCTGTACCGTTATTCACAACCACTAATTTTCCAAAGTCAAAAAAGTATCATTACTGATATTCCGGAAATTTAGTGCCAACAGCTAAAACCCCTACTCCAAAAGATGGAGCAACCATGTCTTGTTATACAAGGTATTGCGTTGCTCAATTTCTTTTTGCAATGCTAACTTGAGTTGAGGAAAAGTAGGTTCAAGACGTAGTTTGAAGATTTTTTTGATGTAAAGCGCAAAATTAAGTAATGCTTCTTTTTGCCCTTTCCCTACTTTGTCATTGCGCCGTAGGTAACGCTCAAAAGCATCTACTTGTGTAAGAATCAGCTCCGTGTGATCGTTTCCACCGCGGCCTGCTTCTACAAAGATTTTTATCAGCAATACCCTGGCTTGAATTTGATAATAAACATTTAAAAAATTGACATCTTGTAATAAGGTCGTGGCCTTTTCTGGTTGCTGGTTGGCGTAATGCCAGAGCGCTGTCGCCAGAGCGCGGGCATCCTTGCGGGTATACGTGGGTAGATACTGGGTATAATCTTCAATAAATCCCTGGCACCAGTCGATCTCTTCGGCACGCAATGCAATATTGACGACGCTAATGTAGGTCATGTCATTCAAGCGCTGATATTCCAGAAAGAGTTCGTGCTTAAGGCCCAGTTGGTAAAGCTGTAGATTTTCAAAAACAAAGGCTTTGTTGCCACTATTACCTTGCTTGATCGTATAGTTAATCAAACTTTGCAGCAGATATTGTTGCTGCTGACGATGAAAGGAGGAGAGGTTGTTTTCGAAGAGTTCCTTCAGTTGGTAATAAGCAGCCATGTCCCCGGATTCCAGCAGATCGAGCATCGCCAAATAGGCGCCAGTCATCGGGTTATCCACCGGATAAGAGGCAATACCTGCTTGTATTTCAGGCAGCAACCAAATATCGTATTGCTCGTCCAGCGGCTTTTCCCTTGCCTTTACCTCGCAACTAAAGGAAAGCTTGTCTAGCAAAAAGCTACGATCCAGTTGTTGCATCGCCTCTTCGTATTGCGCCTTACTGAGGTTGAACTGATCCGTTTCGGGGTGATTGAAATAAAGGCGATTTAACTGGAATTTTTGGTAATAAAAATTGGCATTACGATAAGGAAGTCCGTCGAGGGTCTGGTGTGCGTGTTCTGTTTCTCGGGTAAAAACGGGATAGGCAGAGGGGCGTTCGGCCAGGGCCCGCAACAACAGTTGATCCTGTGTTTGTTCTTCCTTTTCCAGCTGTAGCAACTGTAAGTACTGCCTGAGTAGCGCTGTAAAAGCAGACATCAAATTCAAGAGTTTCTGGTGATCGTAGGAGCGATCAGGGAAGAGCAGTTGAAAGATTTTTTCTTTCTGCAACTTGGCATGCTGATAATCGGGATGCCACTTCCGGACCAGCAAGTAAAGGTCCACAATCCGAGGGTTGGCATTATAAATAGGGGATTTTAAAAACGTTAGCAAGCGCTTAAGTTCTGCCTCATTGAGGAGCTGAAGATGTTGAATAAGTTTGCTTTTCTGCATTTTTCACCCGAAAGGGATTGATTTCATCGGTAAATTTAATTTTTTATCCTTATTATTTTCAAAACAATCTACTATAGATCAATTAATTACACTTCAATTAACGCTATTTAAGTATTATTATTCTTAAAAATTGTCCTTCTCTTTTTCACTTTATAATCCCTACATTTATTCAACTAAGCCCCCATAAGCCAAACCAACCAACCATCTAACCAACAACCATTGTTTATGGATACAATTGATGCACCTCGTATTTTTGCCTTGTTGGTTGGCATCAATGATTACGCAGCCCCCATTCCACGTCTCAATGGGTGCCTGAATGATATTCGCCAGGTGGAGGAATACCTCCGAAAGCATGTGACCACCGGAGCCCCAGCAGCAAAGGAGGTACACCATACCCCTTCCAATTTATCCATCACCCAAGAGGGAGCTTTACATCTTTGTGTACTTGAAAACGAGGAAGCAACTTACACCAATATCATCAATGGTTTTCGGGAACATTTGCAAACAGCAGGCTCCGATGATGTAGTATGGTTCCACTTCAGTGGCCATGGAATGGAAAACTATACCGCCCGGGAGTTCAAAGAAACCCTGGAGCCCAATGGAAAAGATCAAAGCCTGGTGTGCTACGCTAAAGACCCCGCACAGGAACATTTTCTGCTCGCGGACAAAGAACTGGCCATTTTATTGCACGAGGTTGCGAATGATGACACCAAGGCCAAGGCCCCACACATGATCGTTTCCCTGGATTGCTGCCACTCTGGGTCCGGCACCAGGGATTCGGAATGGGAGCTCACCGAAATCACGAAACGAACCGTTAGCCTGCAACGATTTGATAGCTGGGAAGAAGCCGCTGCTACGGGTGCGCTAAGAGAATTAAGCAGCTACCTGGATGGTCATTTTGAGAAAAATCCGTTGGAGCTTCCTTTATCCGAGCACATTCTTTTCTCGGCCTGTACCAGTATCCAAACGGCGGGCGATACTCCCTTGGGGGGGATTTTCACTACCAGCCTGCTGGAAGCATTGAACACCGCTAACGGTCCGCTCAATTACGCTGACCTATTCATGCGCACCCGGGTGACGGTAAAACGGGCCCGCAAGGAACAATTGCCCCAGTTTGAAACCATCGGTGGCTTTGACCCTTACCGGCAGTTTCTCAATGGCCAACCTTACGGTACGCCTGATTTTTTTGAATTCTTAAAAGAAGGCCAACATTGGATGATCAAATGCGGTGCCATTCACGGCATTCCGGTGCGGCCCCAAAACCCCATCACCGTAGAGATAAAAGCCTTCGGGCCCGCGGGCGAAGTGCTCGGTACTGGACAGCTCATCTCGGTGGGAGCGCAGAAGAGCAAGGTGACCTTCACGGAGCCCCTAAGCCTTGATGAAGAGGCACTCTACCAAGCCAAGATTACTTACTTGCCCCTGCCCGCGCTACACGTTGGCCTCAAAGGCGAAGAAGCCGCTCTGGAAGAAATTATCGCAGCATGGAAGCCTTCCCTGGGGATAAAATGGGTAAAGGAAGCTTCGGCCGTAACAGATGCCGAGCTGCGGGTAGAAGCTACCAGCAATCACTACCTTATTTTTGATCAACACACCCAAAAGCAGGTGTTTTCTTTGGCGCGAGAAGAAGACAACGCTCAACTGATTGTCAGCAGCCTGGGCAAAATCGTACGCTGGGAACGCACCCTCGCTTTGGAAAACGAGAAATCCAGAATCCGCAATCGAGTAGCCCTGGAAATGGAGGTGCTCCTTAATCAAAACAAAAAAGAAAAACACCAGGGAGAGACCGTCATCCTGGATGCGGCTACCACCGACTTCATCAAACACGGAGAAGCACTGGTAGCAGGTTTTTTACCAAAGGTTATCATCAAAAACACCAAACAACAGCTCTATTGCTACCTCTTTCACTTGCGGAGTGATTACAGCATTTCTTCTTACGAAGGCGGCGTGGTTTTTCGCCCCGATGAACATCCTGGCCAGCAAGAGGTTACCTTGCCACTGCTGAAAGCTGCTAAAGGTTGGGGCTTGAGCCCTCAAGAAAAGGAAACCTCCTCCTATTTCAAACTCTTCGTCACCACGGAAGAACTGGATTACCAACAACTGCTCCAAAGCGGCCTGGGAGGTGACCGTGCCGCCAACTGGAACTGGCGCCCCGTTGGCGTAAGCGATGACTGGTGCACCTATACCATGAAAATACAACTAACCGCAGGTACTTAAGAATGCACTGTTGATCACCTAGATACAGTTAGCTCAAAGAGAATTAAAAAAAAAACGCCATGTCCGCGAACACCAATATTCAACTCCCCTTCACCACCAGCCACGCCTTCATTGTGGGCATCAACGATTATCAGCACCTCACGCCGCTAAGTACAGCAGTCAACGATGCCAGGGTGATTGCCCAGCGGCTGGCCGACCAACACGGCTTCACGGTACATCCACCATTGCTTAATGCTACCCACCAGGAATTGCGTAAGCTACTGAAGGAAGACATCCCCAAACTGGTTGGCGCAGACGACCGCGTCCTCTTCTACTTCGCGGGCCACGGCATCGCACTCGACGGAGAAGAAGGCCCCAACGGCTACCTCGTCGCTGCCGATACCCGCCCCGGGCAAGAGGAAACCCTCATCCCCATGCAAGTGCTGCACGATGCGCTCACGGAATTGCCCTGCCGTCATGGCTTACTGATCCTGGATTGTTGTTTTTCCGGCGCTTTCAAATGGTCGTCTGGCTATCGCGATGTAATTTTTGATTTACCCAAAGTCATCTACGAAGAACGTTTCTGGCGCTACTGCAAAGATCCTGCCTGGCAGGTAATTACCTCTTCGGCGCACGATCAGAAGGCGGTGGATATCATTACCAATCAGAGTTTGGGACTGCGTGAGGAAGGCAGCGGCAAGCACTCTCCTTTTGCCGAATCATTGTTCAATGCCCTGGGTGGAGCAGGCGACGTTATCCCTGCCGGTAAAGGCGATGGGGTGATCACCGCCACCGAGCTGTATTCCTATCTGCGCGATTCGGTAGAAACACAGACCAATGAGCACGCCAAGCGGCAAAGTCCCTCTATTTTTAACCTGCAGCGGCATGATAAAGGGGAATTTATTTTCCTGAATCCTAACCATCGTTTCAATCTCCCCCCAACACCGGATCGCAATCCGTTCATGGGCTTATCGTCCTACAATGAGGAAGATGCCAGTCTTTTTTATGGCCGCGACCGTGCCGTAGAAGCGCTAATGCAAAAAGTCGAGCAAAACGCTTTAACGGTGGTGAGTGGTGCTTCGGGTACGGGAAAATCCTCGGTCATCAAAGCGGGCGTCTTACCGCAATTGCGCCACCGAGGCTATACCATCCTCCCCATCATCCGGCCCGGAAAAGAACCGCAACAGACCCTGGCCGATGAGCTCCCTGAGCCAGCAAAGCAGTTCGCCCAAGGCCCTACCGTTTTGGTGATCGACCAATACGAAGAACTGATCACACAATGTTTAAAATCTGAAGATCGACAAGCCTTTGAACAACAGCTGGCCAGTTGGCTGAAGCAATACCCGGAGTTACGTATTATCCTCAGTATTCGCTCGGATTTCGAGCCCCAATTTGAAAGCGAAGCCTTGGCAGCCTGGTGGCAAAAAGGCCGTTACATTGTCCCCTCCTTTAGCTTGGAGGAAATACGGGAAATTATCGCCAAGCCCGCAGCGCAAGCCGTCCTTTTTTACGAACCAGAAGACCTGGTGGATCAACTCAGTGAGGAAGTGAGTCAGGCACCAGGTGCCTTGCCACTACTCTCCTTTACCCTCAGTGAGCTCTACCATGCTTATCTTAAGAGTGGTCGGCAGGACCGCTCGCTGGCCGAGGAAGACTACCAGCAACTAGGAGGTGTTGTCGGAGCCCTGCGCACCCGTGCTGATGCAGAATATCAATCCCTTAATCCCGAGGAGCAAAGCAGTATGCGCAAACTGATGCTA
>Ga0102812_10001012_pt1 | contig 19834 bp, 40 predicted proteins | sample ColrivemetaGS713_FD_79334 | JGI IMG/M metagenome (GOLD analysis project Ga0102812, IMG submission 79334) | Estuarine microbial communities from the Columbia River estuary - Flood tide ETM metaG S.713 | ecosystem: Environmental > Aquatic > Marine > Intertidal zone > Estuary | place: USA...
CAAACCGCAGCGGCTGCGCTTATCGGCAAGTCGTTGCGATGTTGGCAAAATTGGGAGCAGCCCACGACGTCAAAAGAACATCGTCAAATGGATGCGGCTCTTTTTGAGCTGTTCTTGATCAAACTACAGCAAAATAAACTGTCAGTGTCCGACTGAACGTCATGCGTGTTAGCCCCATGGGGATTTGTACGTTACCCAATCCCATGGGAATTTACACATATTTTCCTACCCCGTAGGGATTTACAGAAATATAACCCCGTACAGATTCACAGATAATTATGAACCCCATGGGAATTTACAGATTTACTTACAATCTTTATTGCGCTGTGCGTCGATCAAGTCGCGGCCTAGTTCGCGCATTATCTGCTTGCGCGACGGCTCAGGCTTGCGTACTTTCTGCGCTTCACGCTCGTACTTTTCACGCTGCTGCTTTGTGATGTACATGTGGCGCTCCAATGCAAAAAGCCCCGTTTTTATGCGGGGCTTTCTTTGGTGACAGTTGTTCAGACTATCTAATATGACGCTAATTTTACGCAAAGTGTAAAGGCATTGCACTGCCTATTTTGTCTAACTTTACCTTTACACTTCCTCGTGCATTTCCTCTTGAGCTTGACCTGCCATTGATTCGTGCACTTTCTTTAAACTCACTGATAGCGAATAGGCTTTTCGTGCAAATGCTTTTGCTCGGTTGTAGTAAGTCGGGCGACTGATACCCAGCCTACCGGCCTCACGCTTTATATTTGCCGCGTGCTCTACATAAAAGAGATTGAAGCACACAAGCGCCTCTTTGTGCTCTTGCATGTCAGCGAGAAAATGAATCGCCATGTTAAAAAACTGCATATCTGGATTGATTCGAGCATCGGGAGGGTTCCCTATTTTCCTTGGCTGCATACGAGCCAGAATGTTTAACGCCCCAGGTGCAATGTAATACTTTCGCGTGTAACACCACCATGACCAATCCTGACAATATTGATGCAGCTCTTTATCATTCATTCATCGCCCCTTAATTTTGAAATATGGTTTTTGCTGCTGCTGCAATTTCTTCTTACGCTCCCGCTCCGCTGGAAATTCAAACGACTTTGCAGGATCGCCGTATTTCCTCGACTCTAGCGCGCTCGATTTTTCATTAGTCAGCCTCCCGCCTGCCAGTAGAATTTCCATCATTTCTTCCAGTGCGTCGGGCTTCATATCAGTTAAACCGCGATCCAACCGGCACTTTAAAAATATCGAGTGCGTGCATGTCCAAATACCCTTGCGCCTCAGCTAATTGCCCTTCTAATCTTGATATTTCATTTGCAACTAACACCCTGTCCATATGTGTGACTTCTTGCCTAAAGTCGGTCATTTTTTGCAATAACTCCCTAATTTGTGGCGTCATTTTTTAATCTCCTTAATTTCTAAACCAAGAACCGCTTTCATCAAATGCCGTTTCATTCGATACACTGGCGTTATCATCCCCTTAACATCCTCAATAATTCTTTGCCCTGACTTTGTTAAATACTCAAAATCTGCTACGTATCGAATAGCGGGTTTTGTACGGCCATCAAGCTCAATTTTTTTAACTAATTCAAATTTAGGTTGCCGCGTCAATTCAATAATTTCGCCTGCCTCAAAAAGTGCAAAAAGCTCTAAAAACCGCTTCAACTCGGCTTTGGAGTCGAACTTCTGACCCTGCCATTCGCATTTGATGTTTCGGTATTTTCTTAGTGGTTTAGTCATTTTTTCGCTTTAATTCGTTTAAAATTTCTTCACGTTCCGGTGCGCCCTTTGTCTTGCGAATCACCTCAAGCATTGCTTCTTGCCTCTGCTTACTCGGCCTACTGTTGCGCACCAGCCTTGCGCAGCATTTCGTACATTTGAGGTTGTAAGTTCCGCCAGATCCAGATCCGCAAGGTTTGCAAGTCATGCTGCAGCCTTACGCGCTCTTATTAAAACGAGCTCCAAGTAGTCTTTTAATAAATCACCAACTATTGCAGGCGCTTTTTCCTTAGCCGTTCGACGTACTGGGTACGTTTCTGGCGTTGACCTGTGCTCGAACAATGTTGAATAAATTTCTGAAGAAAATTTGTTATCGCCATTTGCATCAAAATATTTGCGTTTGATTGCACTTAAAACGCCTTCAGATGTAGTTAAAAAATACCTACTCACAAGGTTAAAATCTTCTTCTTCATCACCATCAGTTACGCACTGCTCCCAAGGATCAATAACGCGCTTACATTCATGTCCTTCGATGCGAAATATCATCCAACCTTCTGCCGCCAACCTTGCATCACGCGCCTTATCAAGATCATGGTCATGCCACGCTTTACCATCGCACTCGATTCCAATTTTTAGGAATGGACAACCAAAATCAATGAAGTAATTCAGCACTGGTATTTGTGGGTAGAACGGCAATCCAAGGGAACGAATATCCGACCAGACGTTTTGTTCAATTGGCGTGAATATCCAATCCATAAAATACGGGTCTTGTCGCATTTCTCCCGTTTTCTCGTATTCCTCTAGCCAGCTTGGCAAAATTTTCGCGTAGGCTTTTCTGATTGCTAAAAATTGGCTAAAGTCACTCATGCGGCACCTTTTTGTTAAGCAATAAAAGTAATTCACCAACGCGTTTTTTCCCGTCTTTGCTTGGTGCCGCAAGTAGCGGATGCTCTTTAACACCTAAAGACATTAAAAGCCCCTCAGCGGCTTCATTTGGAAGCAACCCTACCGCATGCCCTAGCGATAGTCTGTTGTGCCTTACAGCGTCCATTAAAGCGGTTTGACGGCCTCCCACATCACGACCCAAAGAAGGAAACCACTTCGGCGGCACTTTTTGGTCTCGTGCATCGGCCAATAATTTCGCGTAGACCTCTTTGAATGCCATCCGCGCACCAATTTTGTCGCCATCGTTTAGCAAAGGCCTTGCAACTCCCCACGCCTGCGCCATTTCCTCAGTCAGCACCGCGGAGGTTTCCTCGTCGTGTGGCAGCATCGCCCAAGCCTGCTCAACGCTTGGCCGGCCATCGTCAATCCGTGAAATTACCGCCGCCACGTTGAATGGCTTGCCGTCCAACTCCTTACGGCAACGTGTCAACGCTGCCATCACAGCAGATTCATTAAATCCAGCTAAGTCTTGCGCGAACATCGCCGCAGCCGCAGGGGTGTAGACCTTCCCGCAAAGTTCAGCAGTCGCCGCGATAGCTTGCAAAAGTGCTTTAGTTGCCATTTGCTTCCATCCTTTCGCGTTCTTCTGCTGCTGCAATCAATGGCGCCCATGCGTCGTAGTTTGTTTGCGTCTTGTCGGATTGAAGCGCTTTGGTTTGCGTCATGCGTGAGTTTGTAGCCCATTCCGTCCGAAGTTTTGCGTAGTCCATCGAAAGTAGCCCGATCTGGTGCATACCAGCGACGTATCGCCCCCCGTTGTGGGAAACGAAAAATTCAGCAACTGCAGGAGCCTCACCGCCTAGCGCTTTCACAATTGCTTTGATCTTTGCGTTTGTAGCCGCGTCACGTATCGGATCAACACCGTAGCGGTTAGCGTAGGCGTGCTTGTAGGACTGCCATGTCTCTAGGTTCAAAGGATTAGGAACATCTTTCGGCTCAGAATTTTTTTTGCCCGCGTCGGCGTTAGCTGGCGCAAGCAGTTCTGTTCTTGCTCCTGTTCTCTGCTCCTGTTCTTGTTCTTGTTCTTGTTCTTGGCTTCGAAGGGGCTTCGAAGGGGCTTCATAGGGGCTTAAATTTAATTGCAAAACTTCCTTGCAATCACGCTTTAAATTCATGTGAAATGCAGACCTATATTTCTCGTAAAACCCGCTTAAATGCTTGTTCTCAGGCAGATCGTTGTACTCATTTTGTATGCCTATGCATCGCTTATCATCAGGCTTTAATTGCTCTGCAATTTGATAAGCAGCCATTTCATAGACCCAGACAACCTCAGCTTCTGCGTCGTAGCCGCAAAAACCAGCTTCGATGCACCCTCGAAGCCCCTTCGAAGCCCCTTCGAAGCCCATGCCGGTCTCGTGCGCAATGTACATATCTGGCAGGTAATAAAATCCAAGCATGTTTGCGTGCGGTGATGTCATTAGATAAACCGCGACAACCACAGACTCAATACCTTTCTTTTTTATAGCTTTACCAGTAGGTCCAATCCAGAATTTTGGACTTATTTTGCTGTAATCGCGCATTACGCACCCCGCCCAACTTGTGATATAGTTCTGCTCATCGTTAGCTTCCTTCATAAGTTAATGACTGTGCTTGGATCAGTTGCTGCTGATGCCGAGCATTTTTTTTGCTTCTTCCAACAACTCGTATTGCGTCCCGTACTTAGCCTCGAAACGAGCCTTGTACGGGTGTACTGCTATCAAACTCTTATCTTGTCCTGTGCCGTCTTGATGATGTCCCGCACAAAGCCCTATCACTTTGTAATGCGCGTCAGGCTTAGTACGACCATCTATGTGGTGCAGGCTTATCCAAGGATTTACGCGCCCGTCTTTTCTGCAAGCTAGGCAGCCTAGTGAGCCTATGGCGTCCATAAACTTATGTTCTACAGCGTTCGGGGTGCGGCCTTTCATGCGAACCCCAACACTCTATCGATTACGCGGTCTAGATCGTCGCGGGTGTAGTTCGTGAGAATGCGAGACAGGACAACGTTAATCACTGCGCTGTAGACGCTCTCGCGCTCGTCTTGATCCATGCTTGCGAAGTTCAGGCTTTTGGCTTGCAAGCGAACGTTGCCGTGGAAGTCCAAAGACGTTTCATAGAATCCTGCGAGGATCGTTACATCCTTGCGAAAACGGTCAAATTCCTTCTGTACTTTGATACCCTTATATTCTTTTTCTGCAGGCTCCCACGCATCAAACGCTAGATTGAATAGCGCCATCATTTTTCTATGAAATGCAGGGTTATTTACTCGCGTGACTTTTGCGCGAACACCTGCACCAAGCTTTAGTTTTGTGATGTACTCAGCCGCCTGCGCGTCAGCAGCGACCAACGCACCGGATTGCGTTTTCATGAGCATGATTTCGCTCATTTGTCGTTATTCCTGAATGGCGACATAGATATTCCGCCGTTTTTGAATGAAATATCGCGCAGCGGCTCAGAATCTGGCCGACGTGGAGCCATGCTTATTAAATGCTTTGATAAAATTGGTTTAAATTTATGAAAATAATGCGCAACAACTTCTTTTTCTTCTCTCGCGTCTTCAGGATGAGCTAGATCAAGATTCTCACGCATCTTCGGCGTAATATCGTACTCAGTGCCGACTGGTTGAATTACACCGTTGTAAGCCATCTTGCGGATGAATTCGAGGGCGTGAGTTTGCGTAAAATTTTTGCCGATAAAAAAAGTAGATATTTCTTCGCGAGTCATAGCGCCACGTTTTTTGATGTGACGGCAAAGAAGGTAAGTTACGTGAGTTTGCGAAGGGATAATCATTTGTTCGCCTGAAGTTAGTATTGCTTATGACAAAAACTACTTTTTTACTTACTAGCTACTCTGTATTTGGCGCAAATCTTTATATTTTGCGGCACGGTAATGACCACTTTCCCCAATTTGCGAAGCTGAGTAATGTAGGTATTAGCCAACTGCTCTGTGATGTTTAAACTTTCTGCAACATCGTGTTTTGTAAATTCTCGACGCTTAAAACGCTTCAATAATTCAGCTCTGTTTGCATCTGCTCGTAACTCGGAAGAATTTTTACCGCGCTTTGGCTTAATAGGCTCTGGAACACTCTTTTTTTTAGTCATGAGCCGCAGCGTTTTAATCACAAATTCCCATACAGTCATGACGTTCTCCGTTGCTTAAAAATTAGGCAGATTGATTTGGTGTTGTAGAATGCGCGTCGTTCTTTGTGATTGGCTTTGATTTAAACGAGGGTGACAACAGCTCGTATCTTGTAATCTTTCCGCCCACAGCCGCCTCAATGGCTTCGCATCTACCAAGTGGCGGATAGCCTTTTCTTAGCCACTTGTAGACGGCGTTCAATGAAACTTTGCATTCCCTCGCCATGTTTTTAACCCCGTCCAAAATGTAGACGGCCTCATGCAGTGGTGATGTATGTATTTTTTCCATACGCCAATTAAACCACAAGTTGATTTTAAATTCAACCGTTGATTGATTGAATTTTTTAGGCATTAAACCGATGATTTAAAAATGAGTGAATTAACAGGAAAACTAATAGCAAATCGACTGGCTGATTTGAAAAAAGGACAGGCTTGGCTTGCTGAAAAAACAGGCGTTTCAATTAACGCTGTTTCAAAATGGACTAAAACGGGGAAAATTGCGCGCAAAAATGTCCCTGTGATTGCTTTGGCGCTTGGTATTTCAGTAGACGAGCTTTTAAATGGCAAAGGAGCTGCCCATGCCGCATCAAACGTCACAAATATTTATAAGCGCCCTACACAAACACGGTTTGAATGGCTCGATCTAGCTACTACTAAAGCCACATTAGCGCTCAGAGAGGATGCAATCAAAGGGAGTAAATTATCTCTGCTGATCTGGTATTTTTATGAAGAGCTGGTAGACAACAAAGGGGAAGATATAACACCTGAAAAAACAGAGCGAATCATTAAGCTTGTGGCGAATAGTAGATAAATGAACGCCGGATTAGATTTTGTATATACTGGTGAAATGAACATACAGCATGGGGGGGGTTATGGATATTATTCAATTTTTGAAGAATGGATTGCTTTCCATTGCTGATCCTATTGTTGAGCCAAGATCGTATGTATACCCAAAATCACGCGGCTTTAGTGGTGATATGGAAAAACTATCTGGTGATACCAGAATAATTGGCGACGACATGGGGAAGGCAATTAAAAAGTATGGCGGCAAGCAACCACACACACGTGCAAGCGCATAGCTCAAACGGAAGTCAATTAAGTTTTCAACATACATCTACAGATAGCCCCGTCCTACCTGCTGCAAATTTAGCTCAATTGAAAGAGATTGACCCGTCACTTGTTAGGTGGGTTGTGGAGCAAACAGAGAAAGAAGGCGCCCACAGGAGAAGAGAGGAAACCAAGGTAAGCTGGTTTATTCTACTCGAAAGGTTATCTGGTGTTATAGCTGGCGCTTTTGTCGCCGTTGTTGGCCTCGCCCTTGGTACTTATTTAATTTTACAGGGTCACGATTGGGCGGGTGTCGGCATTTGTGGCGCTGGCTTAGCATCCATTGTTTCTGTTCTTGTTGCAAGACACCAAGCAAGCGCCAAACCAGAACCAAAACCACGCACAACAAGAAAACGCAAATAAAAAACCCGCTTAGTGCGGGTTTTATTTTATTCTTTCAGAGCGTCACCTATTATTTGCTTCACATCTTTAGGATTGCGAATCACTATCGTTGTTTTCGTGATTATTACCTCTTCTTCCCCCTGCCGCCTCCTCTCTTTTTTTGCCAACTCATCTAGTAGCTGAACAGCCTCTTTGCGTCTCTCCTCCGTCATCTCTACCCCTGTTTGTGATGTTCTAGACAATAAATAATATCACGATTACTCAAAGTACAACCATAATTATTACGAGCGTTTAATTCAGTTTTTTATAGCCAGTCATTGAGGGTTTTTATGCGCCGAAAAACAACAGAAAAATTATTTTCATTTTTTATTCAACTTGAGGTTGACTACTAAATTCAACTCATGGTTTAATGGAGTCACTGGAGCAGCAAACAAAACAAAAGGTGACGAGATGGACGGACTAGACGCAGCACAAGACAAGTACGACAGGCAGGAACCGGACTGGGACGAAGACGAAGAGGAAGCACTGCAAAGGGAACTAGCAGAAGACCTCGCAGAAGCATGTAGAGATTAACAAGCGGCTAAGAATAGACCAGCACCAATGAGTTTCTAACGGTGTGTCGAAAATAGCGCCGGACGCAACCGGCAAGAGTATTTGATAGCACTCCTAAATCGGCAGCTCAATGCGCGAAAGCGTAGTCCGAATTGAGCAAGCCCTTCGCAAGAGGGGCAACAAGAGACGCGATTTGCTGGTGTATGCGCTGATGCAAAGCGGATGTGCAACGCAGTTCGATTCTGTGGAAGTCGTGTCTTTTGTTGGTGCGGTGTTGAATTCGGAGAAACACAAACAACTGTAAAGACTGGCTGCGATGCCAGAGGAAGAGTAGGCGGACACCAAATCAGTGGCAGAAATGCGAGGTGGTGACGTGGAAGGCGAAATCGAAGAAAGCCGCGCAGGGGTAACGACCTGCTACCAACACGTAAGTCCAGCCGCGTAAGTGCTGGCAAGTTTCAAAACCTAAAGACGGGGGATGAGATGCAGACGACGAAACCAAGCAAGGAAGCAGTCAGGCACTGGATGAACAGGGATCGCAAGAAAGACCCAGTTAAACAGACGCTGGAAGAAATACGCAGGCAACTAGGCTGGAAATTAATCAAAGGGAGATGACATGTACAAGAAATACAAGAAATCAACGCTTGAAGACTTTGCCGCAATTGTTTTTATTTTCTTGTTGTTCGGATTTGCTGGCTGGTTCGTCGAAGGCATCGCTACTTTCTTAGGAGCTTAGATCATGACTGATAAAACTATGTTGGATGAGCTGTTTGCACCCGTCCTGCCAAGCCTGAAAGTTTTGTTCCTGCGCTACAAAAAATCGACTCTTCTAGCACGTCATTACGTCGAGCTGGAGCAAGTTGCAGAAGTGCGCAGGCAGTATCACGAGGCAATGAAGATTTTAAGCAAGCAGCACAAAGAAACACGCGAAAAGTTGGACGATGTTTGTTTTAAGTTAAGGGGATTGGATCATGGGTAATTTAAGTGAAATGTACGGGCAGCTAGAAAAGGCGGCAAAGCCAATTTTAGATGCGGCAATGCGTGGAGAGTACATGATTGACCACGACGAAAGCAGTGCAGAGGAAATGTCTTGCTTGCAGATTGAGCGAGACCAAGCAGAAGCAGCAGAGTATCTAGAGCAAATTGAATCGCAAATTAAAGGAAAGCAAAATGAGTATATCGACGGTAGTGCTGGGGGAGAGTGGCAGCGGGAAAACTGCAAGTCTTCGCAATATGAACCCAGCCGAAACACTACTAATACAAGTTGTAAAGAAGCCACTCCCCTTCCGCTCTAACGGCTGGTCATATTTCGACGCAGAGAAAAACAAAACGGGAAATATTTTTGTTTCTGACGACTGGCAAGCGATGAGCACGATCATGCGACGCACAAAGCGCAAAGTGATTGTTGTTGATGATTTTCAGTACGTGTTAGCAAACGAGTTTATGCGCCGTTCTGACGAGCGAGGTTATGACAAATTTACAGAGATAGCCAAGCACGCATGGGAGCTATTTAACTGTGCCAATACGCTTGCTGATGATGTGCGCGTGTATCTACTCAGTCATACGCAAACAAGCGACCAAGGCGACATTCGTATCAAGACAATCGGGAAGATGTTAGACGACAAGATCACCCCTGAAGGTCTTTTTACAATCGTATTGCGCACCGTCGTAACAGATAAAGACTACCTGTTCAGCACAAGAAATAACGGACATGACACGGTTAAAACACCGATTGGCTTATTTGATTCGGAGCGCGTCCCGAACGATTTAGCAGCAATAGACGCGCAAATTCAAGATTATTACCAACTTACAGGAGCAACAGAGCAATGAGCGATTACACATTCGACGCGGAAGCAGCAAAACAGGCAGACTCAGGCAATGGGCGTATTAACGAAACAGGGAAATATATTGGCGTTTTCACCGTTGCAAAGAAAGTGACGAGCCAAAAAGGAACAAACGGGATTGAGTTTTCTTTCAAGTCTGAAAATGGGAAAAATGCGGATTATTTGACGATGTGGACAGTGAATGCAGCAGGGGAGCAAATTTACGGTTACAAGCAATTAATGTCATTAATGCGCTGCATCAGAGCTAAAGAACTTACCGCACAAAAAGCCGAAATTGAAGAATATGACAAAACAGCTAACGGCATGGTTACGCGTACTGCAGATGTTTACCAAGCGCTAATGAATAAGCCGATAGGCGTCTTGCTGCAAATGGAAGAGTACGCAAAAAAAGACGGAAGTATCGGCGAAAAACCGTCGTTTGCTGGTTTTTTTGATGCAAAGACAGGTCAAGTCGCTATTGAGTTAATCGAGAATTCCGACGCTAAAATTCTTGAAAAAATGGAAGCGCAATTGGTTCCGATTAAAAAACTTAAAGGGGCGCGCCCCACTTCGCAAAGTTACGGGAATACAAGCGCGGCAATGCCTGACGACTGGGACGTTAATTTCTAATTTACTAGGGAGCCGTCTAACAGACGGCTTACAAAATGAAAATTAAATTCATAAGTTGCTGGCCTAAATTTGGCGATTTCGAGATGAATATTTTTAAATATCGTCGATTCTGGCTTGATTTTAAATGGTGCGTATTCGCGAAACAAAAATACCAAATAGATTTAACAATACTTGGAATTTGGATTTGTTTTTATAGGTAAAAAAATGATCAACTTTGAAAAATACGACGACGCCATGTTACTTGCTCGCGGAAAATACTCAACGATACGCAAGGAACACGAGCAAGCAAAAAAAGAACTATCGCAGCTAGTCGGTAAATTAACTTCGTGCGCGTCTCAGATATTACGCAAGATGCAGCCTGATTTTGATGATGTGCCAGCCAGTCAATCGGATTTGCTAGAGCTTGCAAGATGGACGATTACGGAGATGGAGCAAACAGCAGCACGAATAACATCACTCGCGCAGCAGAAAGATGATTTGCGTTCAATTGCATGGCCGAGCAAAGAGAGGTAACAACATGAGCGAAGACATTACCGAAATTACGTTGCGAGATTATTTTGCAGCTAAAGCGATGCAGGCGCTTATTTCAGCACATGGCGGGTATGAAGACGATTCATTATCTCCAAATGCAATTGCATCTTTTAGTGAGGATGCGCCAAATATAGATTTGGTGGCGGATTATGCATATAACGCAGCAGATGCAATGCTGGAGAGGAGGAATAAATGAGCAAATTTGATTTAGAAGCTGCGAAACGTGGCGAGGCTGTGCAATCAAAAATTTCTGGTATATGGCAAGACTGCTATTTCATTGGGGCAAGCAAAAGCGGGTATCTTGTATTGGCTGAGATCGACACAGTTATTTATGACACGCCCAGCGATTCACCAAATCTACGCATGAAACCAAAGCAGCGGGAAATGTGGATATTTCCTTACAGCTTAGATGGAGTGATATACACATCCACGCCATGCGACACAATGGATGAAGCTGAAATAGTCAAGAAAAATTTCCCCCGCCCCGCCGGTGACGTTCAAGCAATTTTAGTTGAGGAATAAATGACAAAGCCAACGATTGATAGTCGCGAATTTGCATTGTTGTTAGCGGATTTTAAGCTATGTGATGAAAACAAAATGGGTAAAAAAATAAAAACTTTGTTTGATTACATAGACGGCAAATTAGCCGAAGCATACGAGCAAGGGCAGAAGGATGCCGCAGATGCTGAAATGCTGCGTAAAAAAATCAAACCGGCTAAAAGGGCAGAATAATGAAAACTCGTGAGCAATGGTTAGAGGAAGTGCTAAGTCGAATTCGTACTATATCCGACTGCAATATATTGTATGAGTACGAAAAAGATATGGATCAAATACAAGCTCTGCTATTAGAAGTGCCTTTTCATAGTGCAGATGTTGTGTGCGTTCCTCGTAAAGAGCTAGAGGAAGTTGTACGTATTAGTGATCGCAAACATGATGCATGGGATGCAGTTAAAAAAGCTATTGCAGCATCACCAGAATATGTTGCAGAGCAACCATATAAGGGGGAGTGATGACCGACCACATCCATTCATGCGGCCATCACTGCGAAAGGCCTGATTGTATTAAACACGACAGAGACACAATCGTTGCTAGATTTGGGCGAATTTTGCCATATACAGAACGTCTAGAGCGTGACATTAGCGATGATCAAATAGTCACCACGGAAATTGTCAGGCAGTACATGCAAGATGAAATAGACGAGCTAAGGGCGTGTTTTTCGTAGTGTTAATTTAAAGGTGAGCGATGACTGATGCAACACAAGTAAAACTGCCACAACTACCAGAGCCGACAATAAAACGTGGTGAGGCTGTGCAGTTTATAAATTGCGGTTTTGCTGACTGTGATCTCTTCACGGACGACGACATGCGCGACTATGCGACCAATGCACTTGCAGCAGTCAAAGCAGGGCAAGAAGAGCAGGAGTTGAGCGACGAGGAAGAACGTAAGGCGTTTGAAAATTGGTTCACTGGCGGTGATTTTGAATTAAAAAGATTGGGCGATTCATACGCATTAAGTTCTGCTCATAATAATTGGCAAGCGTGGAAAGCTCGATCCGCACGATCTCGCACTGACTCAATAATTGTGGAGGCGAAGGGATGAGCTCAACCAACGACGACCTATTAACTAAACAAGCATTAGCAAATAAACTTCAATGCAGTTTAAGGCACCTTGAAAAATTGCTGCACGAAGGGATGCCGTTTGTGCCGCTAGGAATTCGTAAGAAAATGTACAATTATCAATCAGTATTAAATTGGTTTAAATCGAGGGAATCGTGCCTACAAGAAAAGACAAAGAAGGGCGCTGGCACGCGGAAGTATGCATCCACGGCCAACGCATTCACAGAATATTACCACCAGGTTCAACAAAAAAGGACGCTGAAACACTCGAAGCAGAGTTAAAGAAGTCAGTTTCAACTGTTGAATATACGAACGACCCGCCATTATCCGAAGTAATGGCGCTTTACATGATCCACGCTGACACTCTACGCAGCCCGAAGTCTGCAAAAGAACATGCGGTAAGGATAGCGCCTTACATATCAGGGCGCAAGGCAAGCGAGGCCAAGACGGTAGCAATGAACATGATTCGTGACCTCTCCCCTACTCTCAAGCCAGCAACTATCAACCGAACGCTTGGGACGCTAAAGAAAGGATTATCGTTAGCATGGGAACGCGAGATGATCCCGATTAATTACGGTGAGAAAATTAAACGGCTAGTCGAGAACAATGCGCGTGAAGTGTATCTTTCGATTGACCAAGTAAGCGAGATCGCAGACAAGGCCAGCGACAACGTGAAAGCCGCAATTTGGATAGCGATTTACACAGGGATGCGGCGCGGGGAAATTATCAAGCTACGCAAGGAGCATATAAGCCGCGACTTGATCACCATACCAGCAGGAAATACCAAGACGCTTAAAATGCGCTCTGTGCCGATAATCGATCAATTATTGCCGTGGCTTGAGTACGTACCGATGACGATCAATATTGAGGGGCTTAAATCAGGCTTTAGGCGCGCACGTGAGGCAGCAGGGATGCCACACGTTCACTTCCACGATTTAAGACACTCTACGGCCTCTTTATTGGCACATGCAGGCGTTGACCTGCACACGATCAGCAAGATACTAGGCCACTCGACAACGCGCATGAGTGAGCGTTACGCGCATATCAAAGTGGATAAACAAAGAGACGCATTAAACAAAGTATTTGGTGGGCGGTAGTGGAGTCGAACCACTGGCATTCCGCGTGTGAGGCGGACATTCTACCGCTGAATTAACCGCCCAATTTTAAAATGATTTACACTAGCATTTACACAGGGCAGCCGGAAAACCGCATGAAATAACGATTTAACACCGCCGTGTGAAGGCAGGTATACATGCTGCAATCCCCGCTAACCCGCATGAATGCTAGATAGTGATGCGAAGGAATGCGCTTAAAACCGCTAAAAACCGCATCAATTTACACAGGATTTACACAGGATTTCACGCGCACAAAGAAAGGGAGAACAACAGCATGATACACAATGAACTTTTTCACGAGGAACCAACTTTTCGCCCTAGGCCAATGACTCTCTGCGTGGAAAGAGTTATTTCTAGGTGGGATATTATTACGTTTGAAGGCAATTTACATATTCTGCGAGAAAAAATAAAGAGAGACTTGTCGCGAGATTTAGCAAATCATATTGTTGATAAATGCCAAGTAATTGAGTTCCCGTAAATTTTTAAAGATGGTGCCGTTGTTAGACTTGAATTATCAATAAATGATCGTGGCAGATATGAGAAATGGCTGCCGATTGCGCGAGACCAAGGGAGGGAGGAAGGGAAAAAACAGGCTATTGAAAACCTGCCTTACGGATTGGAAATTGGCAATTTTCCAGATTAATCACCGCCGCATAACTTCCGTTCCAACTTGTCCTTAATCTTCGACTCTGCAAGCAATTGCCATTGCATGTTGCGTGTATTGTCGGCACCACATGCGCAAAGCGGTCGGATATGATCGACTACATAACCTTTGCAAGACTTTTCAATCTTTTTTGTTGCTGGGCAAGGATTAGCACGCTTGAACTCGTTGACCGCTTTACTGCTTCGAGCAATGCGCCCCTGCTTGTCACGTTTTAGATCGCAGGTAACACTATCGACAGTGACAATTTCACATAACGCGATGGATGGCAGGAGTAATAGGAGGACAATTAGTTTTTTCATGTGGGATTATTTGAGATAGTCCGATTCCGACGAATAGCACGACGGCAACGAGGATAAGGAAAAGACCACGGAAACACTGAGCAAATGATGCATCGCGGTCAAAAAACATCACGAGGCCAAGGATGAATATTGAAAGCGGGATTAGGCTGATCATGGCGCTAGTCTGTTTTGTTTAACGAACTCCTGCAGCGCTCTGTAATTAGCAAGCATCGTGTCTGCCTCCATTGCTAAACCCCGAAGATCGCGCTCAATCGGTTCAGGAAGTGCAACGGTGCCGGTAACGGCTGCATCGCCTCCGCTGGCGCTTGTGCCTTTGCCGGAGGCGGCAAACTGATCACAGACTGTTGAGGGTAAGCGCAAGCGGTTAGCAGTAGCGTAGGAAGTATGTATTTTAGCGAGTTCATGGGCATGTCCCTTTTTGATTGATTCGTTGATTGAGGCCTGTTTCTGTTGCTCTGCTATTCGTGCATCGTTTGCTTTTTCCTCGCGTTCGGCATCTGCTATTTTCCATTCCTGATATATAAGCGATTTACCCTCTTCTATATATCGCGTTTTGAGAATATGGAAGCCGTATAGCGTGGCAATACACAAGCCTATCCCAAGATATACGCGAGTATTAATACTGCGAAGGAAAGACCACACGAGCGCAATCACGGCTTATCTTTCGGCTGCTGCGACACCAAACGCCCGATAATCCCAAGGATGAACACGGCAGCAGTGATTGCAACCATATATTTAGCTGGGAAATTGTCTTTTAGCTTGTCGTACAGACTCACATAGCCGACTGTGATTGCACCGCCAAGCGCATTGGCCTGCACGCTGAAGAACTTCCAGCACTTGCGCCATTCGTTGATGAGTTTCATATCCCGCCCCAAGGTCTAATGCCTGCCTGTAAATCCGCTAATTTCAACCCGCCCGTGTGCTGACAATGCGCCATTTCTCGCAGCTTGCCCTTCCATCTACCTGACCATTCCAAGCCCACGGATTCCGCTATTTCCCCGCATCGCTGGAACGTAGCAAGGTCATTCCATTGCGCCTTACCATTCACGATAGGCACGAAGTCGAAGGCGCATCTATAGTTATGGAACGACTGCCCCGCTTTTGCATTCGTGACGATCTTGCCTGCCGTCGTCCTGCCCTGCGCGTAGAGTGCGTTTTGCGATTCTGCATCTCTGTAAGTCGATGACACGATCACATCAATGCCGGATTCTTTGCATTTGGCAATAAACGATCTAGTCATGTTCGCAACGACCGGCTCTAGCTCTCCGATGTCTCGCGAGTTAATCATTTTTGACTCTCGGACGTTAAATCAACTTTGTGTTTAATGCCAGACTGCAATAAAATAATTGTTAATTGCTGCTCTACGCGTTTCAAAACATCCAGAGAAACCATATTTGACTTGATCACCTGAATATCTTTTTCTGCTGCAATCATTCTCGAATCAAACGCCGCCTTCAATCCCTCAATGTGCGCCTGTTCTTGCTGCTTCTGTAGTGCAAATTGCATCAGCATTTCATCTTGCGTCTTCGATACGTGATAACCAAAACCAAAAATACCAACGATCATCAACTTGATCGCCCAGTCTGAAAATTGAGCGAGCCACTCTTTCGTTTTCTGCGTCATCTCGTCATCGTCCTCTTTATGCTTAAAAACCATGATCCCACCTCACTGTAAAAGTTGACAGTTACGCACATGAAAAAAGTTGTGCATAATTTTTACGGTGTGATGTAGAATCCCCTGTGTGTTGTGCATGTATTAATCCCCTTCCATCTCGCAAATGTCAGGGGATTTTCTTTTGGGCGTAAAAAAAGCCGCTAGGCGGCTACAGTTTGATGATTTTAGATTTCGGGTAATTACACATTCGAAGATGTTCTGGTGTGATTCGCTTATGTACTTCTGGATCGAGTAGCCATGTTCCGCCAGCACCAAGCATCATAAAATTATGCTCTGAGCACCACCATTTTGAATCATCTGACCAGTCTTCAGACGCGAGGAATGGCAGGCCGAATGCCCCCGCGTAGTCGTACCCTTTGCCATCTTGCAGCAGCCCGAAACGGATAGCCGCCGCCTTGTCTGCAATCGCGACTTCCATATCTTGATACGAGCTAACGCCCTGCATTGCGACACTGACAGGCACAACACGGCAACCGTGAAGCATTGTGGATTCGTAGGCTAGGTCATCTATGATGATCATGCAATGACTAAACCGTTTTGACCCGCCTAGCCGGGCAATAATGAGACTTGTCGGATTCGGAGGCCAGCGAGTGGAAAAACGAATTGTGACGTTTCCCATTAGAACGTAGCAGCAGAAATGAACAACGCGTCAAGCTGCGCGTCAGTCATACCTAGCGCCTGCCCCATGTCTGACACCATGCCGTAGCTACGATGGACGAGGTTTTTTGTATCCCATTCAATTTGCGCCACTGTCCCCGCAGCAGAGATTGCAGCCTCAACCGCTGCAAGTAGGCCAGCCGCCGCCAGCGCTCTTCGTGCTTGGTACATCGTGACCTCTTCAGGCACAACAGGCAATTGCGCCGCCGCCTTCCTTGCCTCAATTTCCGCTATCTCTTCAACTGTGCAATCGCGTTCTTTTTGCTCTTTGGCTTGCTCGTCCCAGTATGTTGTTTTGTATGTCATGTGATCACCTATGAATTTGCAATGCCGTACACTCGTACCGTACCAACGGCTGCGAAGTTTGCCCCGCCCGACCAAAACAATCTGAAGCCTGTCAAAACGCCCGCAGTTGTGAAAACCGCAGAGGATGCATTCACAACATATGTAGGCGTAGCTGCGTCTTGAAATTCGCCACGGTTTGAAATGGTTTTGATGCCAGATGAAGAGTTGGCGTTACGAATGATGATTGAAGTATTGATCCCAATGCCAGCCGCGAGTACATTTGTTCCGTTGCATAATTCCGCGTAGGTCGCTGCAGTGCTTGCGGTTGTGTTGACCGTTGTATAAAAATAGGTATTTGCTGAACTCGCAGCGCCTGCGATTGCCACTCTTAGCGCAAGAGTCGTATTTGATGCAGGCTTAAGGCCAATGCATTCAATTAAATAACTGTCGTAAGTCGATGAGAACGTGCTCAAAAAATCCACGTTTGCCGCCGCAGTTGGCGTCAGTGTCGCAAGAAGTTTTAATCCGCCAGACTCCCATGCAGTAGTGGTGCCGTTCGTCCCTAGAACTTTGCCGCTATTACCAGATTGATCTGCAATTGGCAGCGCCCATGATGCGGTGGTGCCGTTTGTCGTAACGTATTTTCCACTATTCCCCGTCTGAGCTGGCAACGCTGCAGCAAACGCCAAGGCAGTGGCAAATGCGGTTGATGCTGCATTGGTTGAGTTATCGCCAGCCGCAACCGTTGGAACGGTAAAAGTCGTTGCCCCGCTCCCTGTAACCGTGCCTGTAAATGTAGGACTGGAAAACGTAGGACTGGAAAACACCTGCCCGTAATTCACTGAATCAGTTGATGCAGCGCCAACACCAAGGCCGGTGATTTTATACGTATTAAAAGGTATGTTTGCAGCCGCACCACCTTGCCCGTCTCTTGTGATACAGTTCGATAGTCCGGTTGCTAAACCGTCCATTTCTGTATCCATTCGATCAGCGCGGACTAATACCCCGTTTGCTGCATCAGTAACAAAGTTGTAAATTCTCGTAAACGTGCCTGTACCGTTGAATGGCATTGATTAACCCCTTAAATGAAAAAACCACCTCTAGGGTGGTTTGTGGAAATTATGAGTCCTTGGCTTCTTGCAATACTACTTCGGCCTTTTGTGGTGCTTGCCGTGCTTGGCCTTGTTTGCCTGCCAGCTCGACTTCTTGTACAACGCAAGATGCCAGAAGGAAAACTAAAGCGCTTATTGTTGTTGCGCGTTAAAAATAGCTGGAAGTGACATTAAAACACCTTGCGCGGCTGATTTTAGCTTGTTGCCAAGAACACTTGGCATCCCAGTAGCCAAAGCCTCCCCAGTCATTCGAGGATCAAGCAACAACTCTGCGAGCTTTGCTCTGATTGCATCATCTGAACCACCATAAGCCGCATCACCTACGCGCTTAATCCACCCCGCAGGAACCCTAGCAAGATTTGACACGAACTCAGGAACACCCGCCTGTGATGCGATGTTTGACATGGATAATTTTTGAAATGTATCTGATCCAACGCCGCGCCCTGCATTTTCTGCAGCCGCTTTCATCGCTGAATCTTGGGCAACCCCGCGCAATACTTGTAATTGCTCAGGGGTCATGATGCCTTCTAGGGTGGCATTTTTTAAGCCTGTGACGTTCTTTGCTAAATCATCGCCGTTACGCAACGCGTTAGCATACGATTGCGCCGTGCTTTTAAATGGTAGGCCGCCTTGGTCTGCAAGTGCAGGCGTGAACCTATTATAAAGTTCAGTTCCTATATCCATTTGATGCACTGGTTTATTAATTTCTATATGGCCTTGCCGCGCCACTTGATAAGACTCAGGCAGTTGATCAAGCAATGCCTCACGCGTGCGCCTGATTGCCGATGCCTCCGTGCCTGCAATGCCCATACTGGGGTCAGTAAGCAACGCATCCATGCCCATTTTTAGAGTGTGCATATCTCGAACAGGCACTGACTCAACGGGTGGCAAATCAAAAAAAGCGCCGCCACTTGGTTGAGATGGAATATATTTTTCTGGCTGCCCTTTGATCATACCCAATGAATCTGTTTGCAGATCGCCCAACACTGACGATGGCGTTCCGGTTGGCGCATCAATTGGTATTGATTTTGGTCGCATATCATCAAGCCTTGCCCTGTACGGCAAACCTAATTCTTCAGATAAAGCGATTGCGCGAGCTTGCGCCTTTTGCATAGACGGCCGAGTTGATAATCTGGACAATTGAGGCGTTACCTGTACATTTTCTTGCAATGCCCTGCCGTACAAATCCTTGGCTTGTTTTTCTACCGCTTGCACTGCCGCTGCTCTTTCTTCTGGCGTTTTGGCAATATTACGCAAAGCATCAACAAGCGCCCCACGCTGCGATTTGTCAACTGAGTCAAACATATTCGGCTGACTTGCTCGAACAGAGCGTTCAAGTGCCGCAACACCAGCATCATCAGCAGCTTGCCCGACTGTTGGCACAAAACCAGCGGTAGCGCCTTTTGTTTCAAGTAATTTCTTTGCAAGCATTTCAGGGTTAGCCGCCGCCTTGTTGATCACGCGTGAAGCAATTGCTGTTTGCCCTTTGCTTGTAAATGGCTCGACTAATGCCGCTTTTGCTGCCTTTGCTCCACTAACCACAGCAGGCAACGCAGCACCAAACAAGCCGCCAGTGGTAGAGTTCATCATGCGGCTGTCATCTGTACCCACTGGCTGCAGCGCTCCAGTTGCCGCGCCTATTAACGCGCCACCTGTGATTGTATTTGC
>Ga0102812_10001013_pt1 | contig 19830 bp, 8 predicted proteins | sample ColrivemetaGS713_FD_79334 | JGI IMG/M metagenome (GOLD analysis project Ga0102812, IMG submission 79334) | Estuarine microbial communities from the Columbia River estuary - Flood tide ETM metaG S.713 | ecosystem: Environmental > Aquatic > Marine > Intertidal zone > Estuary | place: USA: Columbia...
AACCAGTTGTTAAGAGTATATGATAATGTTCCAAGAAAAGCTATAGCTCAAGAAATAGTTGGCAACAGGTTAGTCTATGCTAATTACACTCAAGGTTACGATGTTGATCAAGACGTTAAAGTTTATGCTGGCTACGAAAAAAGAAACGTTAGAGAATCTTTTGAGACAGGAGGAATACAATCTGTTAAGTCTCAGAGAGACTATCAAGTTGGCGTAGTTTTTGGAGATGAGTATGGAAGAGAAACACCTGTAATCACATCATCAGAAGGTTCTATTAAAATTCCTTTTACTGATGACGATATAGTAAACGGTGTAGTTTCAACTAAAGCTATAAATATAAAAGCTAAGATGTCAAGCTACGCTCCAGACTGGGCTAGCTACTTTAAGTTTTACGTTAAAGAAACTTCAGGTGATTATTATAACGCTTTAATGACTGCCGCGTTTATACCTGGCTCTGACACTGAGTTTGACAACAAAGAAGAACACCTGTGGCTAGCGTTTAACTCGTCTGACATAAACAAAATACAAGAAGACTCTTACTTAGTATTAAAAAGAACAATTGGCGCAAATGGTGGTACTATAAACTACGAGAATAAATACAAAGTAATAGATGTTAAGGCAGAAGCTCCAGAGTCTATAGCTTACAACTACTTTGACTTGTGTAGCCAGTTAAACAATGACCTTCAGCTTAATGATGGCGGTACAGATGGCTCTATAATGCAAGAACATCAATTTAGGATTGATCAAACTGTAGACAAAATAAAGATAGATGTAGATTCTTACTTAGCGCTAGGACACTCTCCTATACCATCTTCTGATGGTGAAAACGCGTCAACGGAAACATCTAACAACATATACATATCTTGGAAACTTGAAGACACTAACGATGCGACTTTTACTCACTCTAAAAAGTATAAGGTGAGTAGCGTTAGCACCGTATCTGGATCTTATGTTTTAGGCTTAGCCAACAAGATAACGCCTGGCGACGCCAAGCTTGCTTCCGGAGCCGCTAATAAAGATATAAACACAGCTACAGGCTCTTTAGATGCAAATCTAACGTTTCTTGTAGAGCGTAAAGATAAAAGAGAAGGAGAAGATTTTTCTGGTAAGTTTTTTGTTAAAATAAAAATAGACGAGCTAATACTTCAAGCTTTAGTTAACAAGCAAGTTGAAGTTCATAACAATAAGTTTATTTCTTCTTCAGCAGATGTATTGTGGCTTGCTTCAATTCGAGATTCTTCTAACGAGCTTGATGGAGTTTTAAACACTAATCCTTACGCTAACAATCCAGACACTACTGTTCAAGAACTTATAAGTGCAGCTGATGATGAGTTAGCAGACGCTTCAAGTCATTGGTCAGATATTTTGGCTGAAACAGGGCCTACGTTTTTTATAGACAGCATGTATTTGACAGACTCTAACCCTTCTGACTCTTATTATGCTAAAGAATCAGGTCAAGGTTGGAGAGGTAATCCTGTATCATATCCAAAAGTAGTTTGGAACAATACTACGGATATACCTTGGTCTCTAGACGTTATTAGCACAGAGCAACAGTATGACGTAGATAATTTTTCTGCTAGCAACGTAATGAATGGTCTGCCTGGAATAGTCACCACTAACACAGATTATATAGAAGGAGGATCTAAACAGTGGAAGCAAGATAGCGTGTTTGACGTTAGCTTTGAAGATTCTTATGGAGAGGAAACAGGCAAAGTATTTATGCATATTTCTTTTTTAGCTCCTGGAAAAAACTTACACTCTTCAAACTGGACAGACAACAGTGGGCTAGCAACTTCTACGGCTACTGGACTTCAAAGCCTTGCTAAAGATACGCAAGGAATATGGGGAGGAGGATTTTTTATAAAAGACGGGTTTTATGTAGAGTTTGAAGGCAATTACGATCAAGCAAACTCTGCTATTGGTATGCCAGCGCCTGGCCCGGGGATAGGTAAAGGATATGACTTAAACTACAGAGAGCTGCACGAAAGACAGTGGGACCCAACTTTCAACGTTAATGGTGATCCAGATGGCGTTATAAAAGAGTTTATTGAAAACATAAAAATTGGTTCTAAGTTTAAGTTTTCTAACGATACTACTAACGATCTTTACACTATACTTAACGTTAATGTAAAGCGCATATACAATCACACTTCTTGGAGAACTAGACATCAACATGTAGCTGGAGCGCCTTACTTAGACGGTAAAAGTGTTGAAGAAAAAGCTTTAGCTTGGGCGGCCGATACAACTAACGTGGCTAATGGAGACGCTTTAAAAGCTGCTATCGAAGCTTTTGGTAAAGCGAACAATAGAAGAGTGTGTTACATTATAGAGTTAGATAAAGATCCAACAGGCGCTTCGTCAAGCTTTAACCCGGTACAAGGCGGTAGCGGTTTTCCAGATGCTGACACGCCTACTACTATAGAATTTGTTGACGAAAAAACACAAGCATTGTCTGCTTTAAAAATAAATACACCAGCTGTTTTTGAAACAAAGCCTAAACAGTCTGCCGACTTAAACATATTTTATGAGGCTAGTCAAGCTATTCCTTTGCTATTAGATATTGATTCTGCTGAAATGTTTTGTCCAAGGGGTTGTAGGGTAGAGTTTCCAAATTTACCAGCAGCTAGATATGGTAAAAAGCAAATAACACAAAACGTGTACGTTAGACAATGGAATTCTAACACAGATCAACTTTACTTTTTAGTAAGACACGAAAACAATGCTGAAATATTTGGATTTAACTATCTAAGTGCTAGCCAAGATATAATAGACTACTCTAATCAAGAAGTAAGATTTTATAGGCCTGATGGTAGTTATACTACAGCTATAATAGGCGAAAGCTACGAAGCACAAGCTAGTGTATTTGACAATGGGTATAGAGTTATATTTAACGTGTCTAAGTTTGTTGACACTAACGTAGACTTTGGTTTATCCTGGAACAACTGCATATCTTTTGGTAATGGTATTGAATCAAACAGAATAAGAGACGATTTTAACGCACCGTTTATTTTAAATGGAGCTAGAGCTTCTTCTACAATAGAAGAACCTTATTCTGAGGAAAATAGAAAATACGGCTTAATATACTCTGGTATATATAACTCAACTAACGGTGTAAACAACTTAAATCAGTTTATACAAGCAGAGAAAATAACTAAAGATGTTAATCCTACTTATGGCAGTATACAAAAGCTTTATACAAGAGACTCTGACTTAGTAGCGTTTTGCGAAGATAAAGTGTTAAGAATATTAGCAAATAAAGACGCTATATTTAATGCTGATGGTAATCCTCAGCTTGTAGCTACTGAAAATGTTTTAGGTCAAGTTAATCCTTTTGTAGGTGATTTTGGTATATCTAAAAACCCTGAGTCTTTTGCTAAAGAATCTTATAGAGCATACTTTGCTGACAAACAAAGAAGAGCTATACTGCGACTTTCAATGGACGGGTTAACACCTATTTCAGACGCTGGCATGAAAGACTTTTTTAGAGACAACATGCTTAACGCTGGTAAAATACTAGGTACTTATGATGAGTACAAGAAGCAATATAATGTAACTATATTAAACCCTTCGTTTAATAACGTTTTAGCTAACTCTTACATATCTGAAGGAGTAGACGTAACACCTGTTACTTCGACTAGTGAAATAATTGAAAATGCTGATTTAAATGGCGGTGTTGATTACAATTTTGGAGGCACTATTAGCGATTACTACTCTCAGTACCAGTACTTAAATAACACTGGTTTTAGAGCTGAAGCAACAATAACACATTTTCCAGCTATAAGCACTGAGTTTTATCAGCAGTTTGTTGAAGGTCAAGAAGCTATAATTGGTGTAACCGGCCAAGTAGGAATACAAGATCAAGACGCTGCTTTTCCAGAGTTTTATACGTACTCCGGTAGCACTGGTGAAAGAATGTATGCTTATCGTAACACCACTGACGACGGTAACGCTTTTTATCCTGAAGGAACTGGCTATGATAGCGGCTTTGAAGCAATGTTTGCTAGATTTACTAGCAATAATCCTTCAACGCTTATAGCTATTGACGACGATATTAACCCAGCAATTGCGTCAAACGAAGGCTTTGGTATTTTAGGAAACTTTGAGTCTAACCGCATATTTTGGAGCGATACAGAAGGTATAATAAATTACAGCTTTTTTAATACTGGCTATTTTCATTATTACTATGATGGTATAAACTTCACAAACTCTTCATACGACTCCAACGGTATTTTATCTGGTATTATAATTCCTAGCTACACAGCGTTAGGAAGCACTGTACCTAGCGATAATATAGCGGCTCCTGTTTTAGAAGCTAATCCTACGGCTAATAATATGACCATATTTAATGGTGAAGAGATAAAAATAGTAGTATATTATGGCACTAATGTAGCTTCCTACAATAACAACGAGCCTACGATTGAAATAAGATTAAGAGATGGCGCTGGACAATTTGTTAATGACTCTACTTTAAGAGATTCTAGCGATATACCAAATAGTACACCTGCTGGGTTTGAAGAAGCCGAAAACATAAATCCTTACACAACATTTATGTACCCTGAGCAGACTGAAGGCGATACGCTTAATCAAGTAGTTCTTGGTTATCAAGCTAACAACGCGGCTATTACTACGGTTCCATTATCTGAAAATTCAGCTGGAATAATTCAAAACTCTGTTTCTGTTCAATATAAGTTTGTACAAGAAATGGCCCCTACTGTTTGCGTAGATAATTTAAATGTAGACATTAGGGTAGGTTTAAATTATGGACAGGACAGTCTTGTTATAACTAAAGTGGAAATATATAAAACATCTGCTATTCAAGACCTTGGGCAAAACTTTGTGCAAGGCCAAGAGCAAATAGATCCTGTAACAGGTCAACCATTTATACAAGCTGCAGAAGCAGTGCCTGGTGTTTATGGAAATCCTAACTCAGGCAATGGCAATCAATTAGCTTTTACTGCTGTAGACTATAGTATTGATGGAGGCGGCTGGACTTTTGGAATTGGAAATGAAGGAATTATAAACCAGTTTTATGGAGCTGAAGACTACTACGGCCCAATAAACTTGCCGACACTATCAGAAGCTATATCATTAAACAACGGAACAACAGCTCAATGGTACATTGGAGATAACAACGGTGTTTCTTCAGGCACAATGGGTGTGGCAAACACAGCTATAACAGAATTTAATGGAGTTGCTTTAAACCAAGGTAACGTATTACAAGGTACAGACGAAATAACTACAGCTCAAAATAAAGTTCATGTTATGCATCCTGGCGGCACTACTAGTAGCGGCATAATTACTCAAGACATAACAAGCGACACCGCTTTAGTTCACGGCAACTGGTATTTAATAGATGTAGAGTACACGCCTTCTTTAAACCCAGGATTTGAATTAAATAATTATGGTTACGGTATATATATACAGCATGTTTTTCAACCGTTTACTGCCAGTACTTCTAGTAATACAAGCGGAGTTCAACACTTGGATTCTTCTATACCTGGAACATTAACGCCGCTGCCAAATGGCTACATAGGTAGGGCAAATCACTACATGGATGGTCTTAGACTAGTCCCTATGGAGACAGGCGAATACGGTGGAGGTACACACGCTTTTAGAGGTGTTTTTCAGTTTGATGAAGATTCTCAAATGGGAACACACAACGCTGTGCGAATACAGTTTTATAGTATAGAACTCATAATAAATAGAATAAACTTCATAGATATAACTTTACCTGAAAACAATAGTAGTATACCTGAAGGTTGGTCAGCTAACGTACTGCCTAATACTCAACCTGTACATGCTCTTCAAGAAAATAGAGTTTACTACGGTAACGGTGGTTATAACTGGAATATTCCTGCTAACTTTGAAGACGCTGAAGACAACACTTTTAAACATATTTTTAACGCAGGTGAAGTAGACTTTTTTGAAGAGTCTTATACTTTTTCTTTTACGTTTGACAACATAGGCCCTCTTTCTGCCGATCAATTTAGCGGAAGCTTTAGAGCTGGATTTGTAAGCAACATTAACGAGTCAGGGGAGTCTGTACGATTTATTATAGATAATATTAACGAACCAGGACTGTACACTTTTTCAGTAGACTTTTCTAATAATAGTTTTATCACTGTAAACACTCCCGAAGGATTTACTGGAGACGCTAGTTTAACTGTTGACGCTAGCGCGACAGTAAGCAACTCAAATAGATTGTTCTTTTATCCTATAGAAGCAACAGGAGGTGTAGGTAAGTTAGAAAACGCTTCTGTACAGTCAAACACAAATTTATTTACAGGCGGATCAATAGACTCTTGGTCTTTTGGAGGGTTTGATCCTTCTACAGCCACTGAAATATCTTTTGAAGACGGTAACATAGAGCTTAATACTATAGCTGAAACTAACGCTTATGTATCTCAAACTTTATCTGAAGAAATACCTAGCGGACAGCAGTACGCTTTAGATATAGACTATACTATAGAAAGCGGAGGATTCATAGACGTGTATTATTATAATACAGAAAATCAAGGATTTTTAGTAAGAATAGGTGATGATGAAATTGAAGTTGGAGACGTCAACTTTACTGACACGCTTACTGTTGGTGATGAAGTTAGAAACGAAGACTCTAGTGATCTTGTAAATAGTTTAGTTTTAAAGCCTGGCGGAGGAACAATAGCGTCGATTAACAGTATAAAACTTACTCGAGTAAACGCTAACATAGCAGCTGTTCAAACTCTTTCGTACAGTGAAAGTGTTAAAGGATGGGTTAGTTTTAAGTCTTTTATTCCTGAATCAGGGCTAAGCCTATCTAAAAACTACTACACCTTTAACGAAGGCAAACTCTATAAACACTATCACGCTGAAGCAAGCATGAACGTTTTTTATAATAATCCTACTGCACCCTCTAGTATTGTAGCTGTTTTTAATGACTCGCCTTCTATAGTTAAAAACTTTAAAACAATTAACTATGAAGGAACTAGCGGTTGGAGTTTAGAGCACATATACACTAATATGGAGTCTGGTTCGATAAACAACTTTGTTGAAAAAGAAAACAAATATTTTAATTATATAAAAGGCAAGTTTCAAACTAATGATGTTATTGACACTTCAGGATTTAACGTTCAAGGATTAGGCTTTGCAACATCAGTTACAGAGACAAACGAAGAAGCTCCAGAGTAAAAGATAAATTATGGATAAGAAGATAATTACAATACTAAACATTGACATTTCTGACATATTAGAGACTGGCGCTGTTCGTCAGTTTGAGGTTAGAGGAGACGTTGGCTCTAAATTTCAAATAATAGTTTCTAATAACTCTAGACAGTTTTATAACTTTTCTACAAATACGTTTACCGAAAGCTTTACTATAAGCTCTGTTTCTAATATAACAATGAGTTCTACTATATACAGTGGCTTTATAAAGTTTCCTGCTGTTGCCGGCGCAAGCTACAACGTCTTGCTAATACCAGATACTGACACTACTACAACTAGTAGCGGCAGCGTAATAAACAAAAGAATAAATCAACTAGGTAATACTACAGTAACATTTGCTTTAATAGACACTTTAAATCCTGGTAAGTATAAAACTTTTCCTAGTAGCGTAACGTCTACAGGTTCTCCTGCTAGTACAACTTCTACACCTGTTTTAATAGATTGGACGGTAGAGAACGTAGACACTGACGCTGATGGTTTTGGGTTTTTTACTATTATTGATCCTAAAGCTTACAACGACAAATCGTTTAAAACTATAAAAACACATACTGTAAACGGATCAACTAGCAGTTCTTTTACCGTTATTTTAGACGACATTTCTGATATTACTTTGGGATCTGTTCTTGTTGGCGTAAGTAGCGGCTCTTTAAATGGAACGCCTGTTATAAAACTTATAGATACAGCTACTAAGCAGATTACTTTAAGCGGCACGTCAGGCCAATCATTTGCAGATGGTATAACTCTAACATTTCACACGGCTTCAGCTCCGTCAATACAAGTCGCTACAGGATTAGGTTTTACGCTAAATAGAATCGGCCTTCAAGCGATTACTTCACCTACAACTACCGTAAGAGGTTCTCATGTTAACGCAACCACTATAAATTTAAACGGAACTTATCACATTTCAGGAGGTGACGAAGTAAGGTACGCAGGCACAAACGTAGATAATTCTTCTACAAACACAGTAACAAGCGTTAGCGCTAGCGCAACACAAGGCTCGATGATAGTGACTCATCCGCAAAACTTTTCAGGAGGAGAAGCTCTTACGTTTTCAGCTGTTGACGGAAGAACAGTTGCTTTCTCAGACACGTCTAGATTTACAGGAACTCTAACTATAGATCAATATCCTTCAGAAGATGTAACAGTATACTTAGATCTAGCTCTTTTAATAGCTCACGGATCAGCATCGTAATATATACACTATGGTAAGAATAAGAATAAGTACAGCGAATCAAAACGCATCAGTTCAAGTAGGTGATCATGCTTACTATTCTACTGTTGACGCAGGAAACAACTTAAACGCACCTATACACATAGGTGAAATAATAAGTGTTGCGCCTAGCTATATAGATGTAGAAGGCTTTGGCAACGGCGTGTCTAATCAAGACTATATAATGTTTAAGAAAAACAACCAAGTAAACAAGTCTGGAATAAAAGGATATTATTCTGAATTTAAGTTTACAACAAGCTCTACTGCTCCTCAAGAGTTATTTTCGGTAGGGTCTGAAGTGGTTGAAAGCAGTAAATAACTGCTGTAAAATGTAACTATAAATAGATAAAATATAATATTATGGCAATAAAAGGTTTAAAATCACCTTTCAAGAAAAAAGCTAGTCCGTTAAAGATGGAGCCTTTTACGGCTATTCAGCTTGGAACGGCGGTATTAGGTTATTTTGGAAAGCGTAAAGCTAGAAAAAGAATGGCTCAACAAAACCGTGATGCTCAAGCTCGACTAGAAGAAATGAGAGAGCAATACATGGATTTAGAATTTACAAACCCTTACGCTGGCCTACAAAGTCCTTACGAAAACATGCAGAACCAATACGCTGGTTTAGAAAACCAATACGCCGGCTTGCAAAACGTTTATGAAGGAGCAGAAAATATATACGAAGATCTTAGAGTAGATACAAGAGCAGCAGACTTTGCTAGACAACAATCACAGCAATCTCAAGCAAACATATTAAGCAATTTAGGTGGTGTAGCTGGCGCTAGCGGTATTGGAGGTTTAGCTCAAAGTTTAGCTATGGCTGGCACTCAGCAAGCACAACAATCTGCGGCTAGCATATCACAACAAGAAAGAGCAAATCAAATGGCAGAAAGAGGTCAAGCGGCTAACTTACAAGCGGCTAGATTAGGTGAAACCTCTAGACTCGAAGGTGTGCAAGCTGGTGAAAGAGCTAGGCTGCAAGGTCTTAATGCAACAGAAGCCGCCAGAATTGACGAGATGCAACGATCTGGAAGATTCCAAACAGATATGCTCAGAAGAAAAGGTCAGCAGTACGTAGAGCAACAAGAACAAAACCGTATAGCTCAAATGTATGGCTTGTCAGCAGACACAGCAACATCTACAATGCAAGGTTTAAATAAAGCTAGAGCGGATCAATCTGCAGCGTTCGGACAAATGTTTAGTGCTTTTGGTAGCGCTTACGCTGGTGGTGAGTTTGACTTTTTAAAAGGCCCATCAACTTCTAATTTAACAATGGCGCCAGGCAGTGAGCTGCCAGCTTATAGTACTCCAAATCCTTTTTCAAGCCCTGCTAGTGGACAATATGGAGGTAATTACGGTAATCAAAGTTTTCTTGAATCAGGCGGGCTTGACGGAGATCCTACAACACCTTATTAAAATATGGCAAAGAAACAAGACAAAAATAAAAGTTTAATGTCACAAGATTTTTTAGGTGACATAAACGATATGGTTAATCAACCTTCTGGTGGAGGCTTATATGAAAAGTTAGCTAGATTTGAAAGACAAAAAGCGTTTCAACCTCTAGCTGATCAAGCAGTATTTTCTGCAGGCTTAAAACCTATTACAGATAGAATTAACGAGGCTGAAGACATGATTAAAGCAAACATGTCCGCTTACATTGCTGCTAATCCTGATATAGACGACTCCTTGTTATTTGACGGCACGTCTGACATAGTAACAGGTACCATGAAACAAAATAGTGACGAGTATAGAAAGCTAAGCAGACAAATAGCTTTTTTAGATCCTTCTAGTGCTAAGTATGAGACTATAGTTAAAAAAATGAATGAGATCAACTCTACGACTGCTCAGTTTAGAGATGATAATAAAAAGCTACTAGATATAAGAAATTTAATAAAAGACGAAGACAGAATAAATAATATTTCTACTGGCGACACTGCATTTAACAAAGCAATGTATGACGATATATTAGAAGGTACAAATAAAGATAGATTTCAAAACATTGATGGAAACTTGCATTATGTTTTAAACGGTAAAAAAGTAGCTATAAAAGATATAAACGCTGGCGGGCCAACAATGGAAAATGGATTAGCGTTTGAATCAGCAAACATTATTCGCGAAAAAGTATTAAGCGCTAAAATGTTAAATAGACAAAACTTAATGTACCATATTAACACAGAGTTTAACAAAGAAGGTGTTGGAAACAGCGGTATAAAATCTTTAATATTTGACGGATTAAACACGGCAGGAGTTGACGCTAGTAAAAACGGCGCAATGTATAATACTGCTAGCTGGTGGGATGAGATATACAACAATTTAAACATTCAAAATGATACTGCTGCTCAGCAAGAGCTTTTTGAGGCAGTAAGAGAGAATGGCGTCACCTATGTTTTAGAGTTAAAAGACGGAACAAGAACAACTGTTAAAGACGCTTTTGTAAATTGGTTTGGCGATAAATTAGTAGATACACACAAAGCTATGCTTGAAGAGTTAGCTAAGCAGCAAGGTTTAGAGGTTACTGAAAATGATGAAACTACAGGCGATGAAACTGGAGATCCTAATGCTTTAGAGAAAGAGCTAACCGATGAAGAAAGTAAGATAAACTTAAAAGAAGAAGGAGGATTTAACCCTTTATCAATAAAGTTTAGAAGATATTTAAGAGAAAATGCTGCGACTATAGCTGGTCTACCTTTATTTGAAAACTTAAACACAGCTAAAAGCAGTTGGAATAAAGCTGAAGATGGAACTTGGAGTGTAAATCTACTAGAACCTGGCGGCACATCAACAAAAAGAATTTTAGGCGTTACTGAAGAATCTGTGCTACAAGTTAAAAAGGAAAACCCAAGCTTTTCTGACGAAGAAGCTTTGCTGGTTGCAGCGGCAAACAAAGCTAAAAAAAAAGATGACAAACAAGTAGTAAATACTAACGAAGATCTTAGTCTTAGCTCAGAAGCTGAGGCTGAAATGAATACTTATAGAACTGCTGGAGAACTACAAGAAGCTTACGAAAATGGTGAAATAAAAAGCCCTGATCTAATTAAATGGGTTGAGCTTAATATAAATAACAAAGCTGTTTAAAATATATGTTTGAATTTAAAGGACAAGACTGGACTGTAGAAGACATACAAGCTGCTGCGGATAAAACTGGATCATCTTACGAAGATGCTTTAGCTAAGCTTACAAAAGCTGGCATGACTGAGCAATTTAGCTTTAAATCTTTAGTTGATGACGTGCCTGCTTTTGAGTGGATTTTAAAGACTGGCCAGTCCACTGTTAATATCGTTAATGATGTTATAACTGGCTTTGAAACTGGTAAATTTCCAATGAGCAGCGACTTGGCAGCTATATCTAATGCTAGAATAAGAAGAGTTAAGCATGAAGCTTTTTTAATAGATGCAGCTAGAAAAGGAGTTCCTGAAGAACTAGCTCAAGAGTTAAGTCCAACAAATAAAGTAGAGCTAGATGGTGCTTTAAAATGGTTTAGACAAACGCTTCCAGAGCAAGAGCTTGACGAAAAAGGACAACCTGTAGACTACTTACAAAAGTTTGGAAAAGGAGACATATTAGGTGGAACTGAAACTTTAATAGGAGACATTGCTTCGGCCTTACCTTCTATGGTAATAAGCAGAATACCTATTGCTGGCCCAGCTATACTAGGCGGTTCGACTTATGCCTCTGAGTTTGATAGAGAACTTTATAAAAGATCTACAGACAAAAACTTTGACGTAATAAAAGACAGAGACAAGCTAGTTCAAAATGCTTTAATAACTGGAGCAGCGGACTTTGTGACAGAGCTTATTGGCGGTCATACTTTAAATAAAATAGCTGGCAAAGGATTAGGTAAACAAACTATTGAAGACATACTAACCAAAGCTCCTAAAATTGTACTTCAAAAAGCTGGTTTAGGGTTTTTAAGCGAGTTTGTAACGGAAGGTGCAACTGGCGTTGTAACAGAGTTAGCTGACGTTGTTTCTTTTGGAGACGACGCTAAACCAGTAGCTGATTACTTTAGAACATTTATAAAAGACGGTTTTGTTGGAGGGTTTTTAGGTATGGGTGCTACTGCTAGCGCTCCAAACAAAAATGCTGTATATCAGTACGTTTCACCTAAAAGTTACAAAGAGCAGCAGTTTGCTTTAGAAGAGCAAGCGGTAAAGCTTAAAGAAGACAAAGAAAATGCTAGCGAGTCTGATAAAAAGTTTTTTGATGAAAAAATTAAAGAAGTTAGAAATAAACAAGAAAAAAACAAAGAAAACTTAATAGCATTTTTTGACTCTTTAACTAAAAAAGAAAAAAAAGAGTACGCCACAAATATAGATAAGCAAAACGAAGCTTTAAATATAATAGGTAATAACAAGTATAGTGAGCAAACTCAAAGCCAAGCTAAAGAAGATTTAAAAAAATACACAGAAGCTAATAATAAGTTTTTTGAATCTAACGACGTTGCTTACGATTCTGATTTAGAGCAAATAATTGGAAGAACATTAAAGGCTAGTGAACGTATACAAGAGCAGAAAGGATTTTTTGGATTTAATAAAAAAAATCTAGACGTAAAATATTTAACAAGCGAAAATGAAATTAAAGAGTTATCAGAGAAGTTTAAAGGATTTGACACTGCTGACGGTATGTTTGTTGCTCAAGATGAAAACACAGGTAAGTCTACTATATATATAAATCAAAAAGTTGCTTCTTTAGCTGAGCAAACAAATGTTTTAGGTCACGAATATTTACACGCTATAGTTTCTAAGTCGTTTTCAGATATTGGAGCTAGCAATTTAAAATCTTCAGTTAAATCTTTTGTAGACTATTTAAAATCTACAGGCAACGAGCGGGCTGTTGATAAAATTGAGCAAAGACTAGCTAGAGAATACGACGGCTTTGACGAAAATGGAAATATATTAAGAGACGAAAATGGTCTAGTTAAAACTAAAAAAATACAAAACCAAGAAGAATATTTTAATATATTTTCTGACTTAATAAAAAGTGAAAAAATAAAAAATGTAGAAGAAAAGTCAGGAGGAATAAAAAACTCTTTTAGACAGCTTATGGTTGGGCTAGGCTTTTCAAGTGTAGACTTTCAAAGTGGCCAGCAGGTCTTTGACTTTTTAGTAGACTACAATGCTAATATGGAAAGAAGTGGCATTATTGGCAAGTTAACGTCTAAGCGAATAGCTAAAACTAAAATGAAAGGCTTAGAAGCTACTTCTGAAGCAGACGTCTTAAGTACTATGGAGAAAGAATCTCGTACTTACACTAAAACAGATCGAGACGTTCGTATAGACAAGCTTGGCGAACAATACACTAAAGAAGAGTACGGTAGCGCTAAAAATAAAAAGCCTGGTAAAGGTACGGACGTATACTTTGAGATGTACGCTAGTGGTGATCTTGAAGCTATGGTTAGAAGTAGAATTACTGGAGAGCTTAGACGAACACCTGGATTTTTAGAAGAAGACTTTGTGAACGAAGTTCTTGGAGAGTTAAAAAACCATGTAGAAAACTTTGATATAACTCGTAAAGAAACAAACGAAGGTTTTGGTTTAGCAGGTTGGATTAGAGGTCAAGTTGGTAACAAGATAGGTAACGTGCTTAAGAGAGGGGCTGTTACAGAAGAAACGTTTACTAAAGACATCGATGAATCTACAGAAGCTCAAGCTGTAGCTGCGGAACAACAAGACATATCAAATCTTGAAGAACAAGACTTATCTGCTAGAGCACAAATACAAAGACAACAAGTAGAATCTAAAGAGTCTGAGCAAAAGTACTCTCAGTTTAGGCAAGAAATAGGTTTTGAAACAGGTGGAGAAAACTACAATAAAGTTTTAGACGCTACGCGTAAAAGCCTACTGCTAGCCTATAAGAAAACAGAAAGTATAAAAGATCCTAAGCAGAGAGTCGACGCTATTATTAAAATGCTTAGAGAAGAGTATGTTACTAAAGGTATTACAAGCGATTTATTTAAGCCGCTGAGAGAAACTTTTGGCAAAAAAGATTATCTACAAAAGTTAGTTCAATTTAAAGAGCCTTTGGTTAACGTGTCTTTTGTTTCTGATTTAGTTTCTTTAGAAAGAAATGTAGCTGAAGCTGATAGAATATTTACTAAGTTTGTTAGAAAGTTAACTTCAAAAGCAGATGTAGAAGATGCGGTAAGAAATAACTTGCTGCCTAAAGAGGCTTTAAATAAAATAGACAAAGGCCAAGCTGTAAACTTGTATCAAAAGCGCATGCCTACAGATCAAGAACTTATAGACTTTGCTGATCAACCTATCAATGTGTTTTCAGAAAAGCTAGGCGGTATGGTTCGTAGTGGGTTAAAAGGCACTAGAAAAGAAGGGTTTATAAAAAGAGCAGCTATAGGTTTAGTTTTCGATGCTACTATGGAAGTGCGACAAATGGAAGACGTTATAGAAGCGTTAGAATCTGACGTTTCTAAAGGTATGGATATAGAGCAGCTTTCTGCTCAAATAAACAGAGATGTTGATGTTAAGTTTAGCAAAACTAAACCTTTAACAAACTTACAGATAGAAAATAAAGTGCTTCCAAGCTTGCAGAAGCAGTACGATACTACAAAAAGTAAAATAGATAACGGAAATGGAACTGCTGAAGATCAGATATTGTTAGATTTTATATCTGATTTCATGAACATTATAGAGTCAGACGTTGATCCCGTAGAAGCATACTACATTTTAGAAAACAGTTACGAAGGATTAAACCTTAATGGAATAAACTTTAGTAATGAAAAAGAATTTATAAAGTACGTTAAGAAATTTAGCGTAAGGCAAATAAGATCAACTGGCTTAAAAGCTGCTACAAACTATTTTGGCGATAAGCTTTCTAAAGCTACTACTGCTAAGCAAAGAGAAGACTTAATAAACAAGTTTATAGTAAACATAGGTCGATCTACTAGAAGTGGTATGATTGATGGCATAACAACAAACAAGTTGTTTAAAGAACAGATTATTGATAGCATGCTTGATGAAGAGTCTAAGAGCAAATACACGCTAGTGGACGTAGTTGTTAATGGCAAAGTTGTAGTACAAAGAATACACTACAACGGAGAAGCTATAACTATGTACGAAAGCATAGAAAACATAAAAAACAACGTAAGATCTGATGGCAAGTTAAGAAATAAAATAAACGAAGAAGCTCAACAAGCTCAAGATTTTGTTTTTGAAATAATAAACAGCAAAGACTTAAGCACAGCTGAAAAAATGGCTATAGTAGACTTAATGTCAGTAGACCAAAGAGGAGCTATAAGAAAGATGTACACTATGGGTGTTACTGTTACAGGGACTCAAAGTTCTAAAGATTTAGTTTTAGAGCACGAGATTGCTGCTAAAGACATGGTTAAGTATATTAAAGCTAGAATTAAAAACAACATTAGTGACAAAGCTTTAAAAGAAATTATTAGTCAAGCAAAAGTTCACGTATTGCCTAAAGAAGTAGACACTTATATATCTCTTGATAAAAACACAAGCTCTGGAGGTAGAAGCAGATACCAAGCTAAAAACACAAAAAAGTACTTGCAAGGCATTGAAAGTGGTCTTAGTTCTCCTATAGAAAACGTTAGCAAGACAGAGGAAATTAAAAAGTATGATAACGTTATTAAGTTCTCTAGAACAACAAATCCAGCTAAAGGCATATCTGTATTAGACTTTGACGATACGCTAGCTACTAGTAAGTCACTTGTTAAGTTTACACGACCTGACGGTACTAAAGGCACTCTTACGCCTGAGCAGTATGCTGCTACTTACGAAGACTTGTCAGACCTTGGCTATAAGTTTGATTTCTCAGAATTCAGTAAAGTAGTTGATGGTAAGCCTGCGCCATTATTAAATAAAGCTAAAAAGCTTGCTGATAAGTTTGGTACTAAAGATATGTTTGTATTAACTGCTAGACCTGCAGATTCAGCGCCAGCTATTAGAGAGTTTTTAAAACAAAACGGTTTAGACATACCTTTAGAAAATATAACTGGCCTAGGTAACTCTACTGCAGAGGCTAAAGCACTGTGGGTTGCTGACAAAGCAGCTAATGGTTATAATGACTTTTATTTTGCGGATGACGCGCTTAAAAACGTGCAGGCTGTACAAAATATGTTAGATCAGTTTGATGTTAAATCAAAAGTTCAACAAGCCAAAGTTAAGTTTAGTAAATCGCTAAACGAAGAGTTTAATAAAATTATAGAAGAAAACAAAGGTATTGACGCTGCTGAAGCATTTAGTAAAGCTAGAGCTGAGCGAAGAGGCAAAAACATAGGTAAGTATGAGTTTTTTATATCTCCTGGAGCTGATGACTTTACTGGCTTATTAATGAGGCTAACAGGTAAAGGTAAAAAAGGCGAGCAGCAAAAAGAATTTTTACACAAAGCATTAGTTGATCCGTACAATAGAGCATATCGTGAAATGAACGAGATGCAGTACAACATGATTAACGACTATTCTAATCTTATTAAACAAAATCCTGAAATTAAAAAGCTTTTAAAGAAGGACTTTGAAGATACTGATTTTACTACAGAGCAAGCTATAAGAATACATCTTTGGAATATTAATGGTATTGATATTCCAGGGTTGAGCGCTGAAGAAGCTGATCTTATATCTACTAAAGTTTCTAGAGATTCTGATTTAGCGCAGTTTGCTTACGATCTTGCTAAAATTAGCAAACAAGAAGCTGGGTATACTAAGCCTGGTAGCAGTTGGGTTGTTGGTAATATTAAGTCTGACATGAAGGACGCTTTAGATCAATCAAGAGATATATTCTTAGCAGAGTGGCAGCAAAATGCAGATGAAATATTTAGTAGCGAAAACTTAAACAAGCTAGAAGCTGTTTATGGTCCTCAGTATGTTAGCGCTATGAAAGACATACTTTATCGTATGAAGACAGGTAGAAACAGACCTGAAGGTAAAAACGCTATGGTAAACAAGTGGTTAAACTGGATAAACGGATCTGTTGGTGCTATTATGTTTGTTAATGTTAGATCTGCTGTACTGCAAACTTTATCTACAGTTAACTACTTAAACTTTGAAAATAACAATATATTTAAAGCTGCAGCTGCCTTCGCTAATCAACCTCAGTTCTGGAAAGACTTTGTGTTCTTATTTAACTCGCCTACGTTAAAAGTAAGAAGATCTGGAATACAACAAGATCTTAATGCTTCAGAACTTGCAGATTTAGTTAAAGAAGGTGGAGTTAAAGCTGTTATAGGAAAATTACTACAGCTTGGTTTTACGCCAACGCAAATGGCTGATAGCTTTGCTATATCTATGGGTGGCTCATCTTACTATAGAAATCAAATTAAGTTTTATACTAAGCAAGGCATGTCTGAGTCTGAAGCAGAAACAAAAGCTTACGAAGACTTTGTTAAGGTAACAGAAGAGACGCAGCAGTCAAGTAGACCTGATAGAATATCACAGCAGCAAGCATCTGTTTTAGGTAGACTTATATTAGCGTTTCAAAACACGCCTATGCAGTATAATAGAATTATAAAGAAAGCTGGTAGTGACTTAATAAACAATAGAGGAGACTGGAGAGCTAATGTTAGTAGAATAATATACTATGGTACAGCTCAAAGTTTAATATTCTCTGCTATGCAAAACGCCTTATTCGCTTTAGCTTTTGACGACGAAGAAGACGAAGAAGTGCTCGACAGAAAAATAGAAAGAATATCTAGTGGTATGATTAGTACAATACTTAGAGGTTCTGGTATAAAAGGTGCTGTATTAGACACTATTGTAAAAACTGTAAAGCGATACGCTAAAGAGCAAGGTAAAGACTGGAATAAAGACTATGCTGGAGTGCTAGTTGAAGCTCTTAACGTATCTCCACCTATAGGATCTAAAGCTAGAAAAATATATTCAGCCATGAAAACTTATGACTGGAATGAAGAGGCTATAGGTGAAATGCCTTTATATGATAGTAGAAATCCTTTATGGTTAGCTGTTGGTAGCGTAATTGAAGGAGCAACAAACGCTCCGACTGAACGAACAGTAAAACTAATAAATAACGCTAGAACGATGCTTGACCAAGACGTTGCTACTTGGCAGAGAGTCGCTGTTGGTTTAGGTTGGAGCAGATGGGATGTTAATCTTGGTAAAGAGCAAGCTGTAGAAGAAGCTAAAGAAAAAGGTAGAGAAAAAGCTAAACAAGCTAAAAAAGTTGAAAAACAAGCTAAGCGAGATCAGTTAGAAAACAAGTTTGAAGCTGACCAAAGAAAAGAAGTAAAGAAAGGTAAAAGAAAAATAACTTGTAGTGCTGCAACTACTTCTGGTAAACGTTGTACAAACAAACCTGTTAAAGGTGGAAAGTGTACGATACATGAAAAAGTTGAAATGAAAAGCAGTAGCGCTAAAGAAACTCAGTGCAGGCGTATAAAGTCGGACGGTAAGCGATGCAAAGTTAAAACTAGAAGCAAAAGTGGTTTCTGCTATTATCACGATTAAATGAACAGCAAAACAAGTAATATTTAAACTATGGCTTATATTCAAGAAAATAACCCTCTAAAGATGAGAAAAACTACCAAAGGAAAAGGTAGAACATTTAGGACTGCAGAAGAGGGCGCTGGGATGACTTCTAAAGGAGTTAAACAGTATCGTAAAGAAAACCCAGGGAGTAAGCTAAAAACTGCTGTAACAGGGGATGTTAAGCCTGGTAGCGAAGCCGCTAAGCGTAGAAAATCTTTTTGTGCAAGATCAAAAGGTTGGACAGGCGAAAGAGGTAGGGCTGCTAGACGTAGATGGAAATGTTAAAATAAATAAATATGGCCTACAAAATGAAAGGGTGTTCTCTTCTTAAAAAGAAATCACCAGTAAAAAGAAAGTTGACAGCTTCATGTAAAGCTGCCGCAAGAAGAAAGTTTGATGTATATCCTAGTGCTTATGCTAATATGTGGGCGTCAAGGCAGCAAGGTAAAGGTAAGTGCTAATGGCTTTTAAAATGAAGTCACCATTCGCTAAAAAAACAAAGGCAAAAGGCGGTGGTACTAAAAAAGTTTGCCTACCTAAAGCTAAAATTGCTAGCATGTCTCAAGCTGAAAGACAAAAAGTAATACGTGCTAAAAGAACTGCTGGTAAAGCTGGTAAATACAAAAGGTCTAGCAAGAGCAACGTTACAGGAACTAGTAGTGGCGGAAGCTTGAAAACCTGGGTAAAACAAGACTGGAGACAGGTTGGTAATCCAAGCAAAAAGTGCGGGGAAAAATAACAATTACCTAGCAATTACTTAATATAGAAAACGGCCCACAAGGTGATTATAACCCTATGGACCGTAAAATTGACATCAGCAAAGCTGTTTACGTAGCGATAATGATTATCGTATACGTTATAGCTGTTTAAGCTACTACAGTATTCTTCTGCTCTTGAACTTCAACTCTAATAACTTGAGCTAAGTTCTTGACATCTTGCATAGTCTTGCGGACTCTAGTTCCTGCAGACTTG
>Ga0102812_10001014_pt1 | contig 19809 bp, 12 predicted proteins | sample ColrivemetaGS713_FD_79334 | JGI IMG/M metagenome (GOLD analysis project Ga0102812, IMG submission 79334) | Estuarine microbial communities from the Columbia River estuary - Flood tide ETM metaG S.713 | ecosystem: Environmental > Aquatic > Marine > Intertidal zone > Estuary | place: USA...
ACTGTCAATATGCTCTGTTTCTAAAGTAAGCTTATTATTCTGTACAATATTAATTTGCTTTGGAATATTTGATGAAGGTTTATCTTTAGTAATAACTTCTATTACTTCCTATTGTGTTCTGGAATGATACTTTGTAGATGTATCATTTAGATCTTCTGCTGCATGAGACATGTTTTTTATGTTATTGATCAATTTTATAATTTATGAACTATACAGGAAAAAAAGAATTATGGGATGAAAACAATAAATATAGATTGAATTTTATGATAAGTGTTCTCACATATTATAATATAAAAGGTGACCGTATATGCTACAGCAACTAAAAAATAATGTAGTACCAACAGTCTACATACTTAAACAAATAAAAGGTTATATATTTTTATATAACGTAGTCGATAAGAAAACTTTTTGATATAAATATTTTATATGAAAAGGTGATTAAAATAATTTATTAATAGTGGCTACTCCAATGTTTAAAAAAGTTGACTAGTTGATATTGTTGTAATGTTATCACTTTCATTCTAATTGATTGATTGTATCATATGTAATTAGCACTGTGTAAAAAATAAAAAACTTAAATTTTCTACTTTTCTCTTTCTCATTGTCAACTGTTATTCATGTAACGTTTGATTCTTAGGTAAGTAATAATATGTGTGTATGCAATAGAATTTTTCACTATAAATTATAAAGCTCTAACTCTTTTACAATTTGTAAAGCATATCCTGTCTGTTATAACTGAAGATGAGTGACAAGGATAACACCAACGTTTTGATAGATGACAATATGCAACGTTTAGCACATATGAGAGGTCATATAATAAATATTTTTAAAGCCCTTAATAACATTCAAACTGTAATGGAGTCAATACAATTGCGCATGACAAAAATAGAAGAAGATATTATAGGTAGAAAGGATGATATTGAAGCACTGAAAGAATGTTTAACTCATGTGGAAGCAAAGATTACTCAGTTCAACGAAAGCATTCATCATAACAATGAGGTATTAGAGGCATTTTTTGATATTTAATCAGGCAATTTGCATCACATTAATAATTTAAGCAAAACATTATTTTTATATATAGTAAAGAGTAGAAGTACTATAATGTAACTTTGAACTGCCAGCATTAATAATGCTAACAGTTCAAAGTTAATTTTGTTGTCGCAAATTTATGTCTACGTTTCCTTTCATAAAAGTTTATGATATTTTTTTCATGTATCACAAGTAACTAAATATGGGTGTAGTAACAAGATGCATGACAAAGTATTATAAGGTAGATTATACTAAATGGGAACATATAATTGTGAATGATGATGAGCTGGTTAAGGATATGTGCTTGCAGGATAAAAGTCTTTTAGAACTAATGTGGTTTCGTTTATCCAGTACATCAAGTACCACATATAAATGTCATTCAAAAAGTAATCCTGAAGTATATACTATGTATATAGTTATTTAAAATAAGTGGAATGAAGAATTAATCTTTATAGTGAAAAATATTTTTTATATCATTTATATGTATCTCATAATTTCTGAACACTACAATTTATTGTTTTATTTGATTGTAAAGTTATGTTTTGAGCTTTCATTCATATTTTGTAAATTACACCAAAATGCCTTTCTTAATAACCAACAAAAATCAATCTGAAATGTTGCTGGCAATTATTGCATTACGGGATGCAACAGTTATAAAAAGAGATAAACATAAAATGAAAAGGGATTACTATGAAAACCTATTGGATTGTTTATTATTATTAGATGAAACTAATCTGTGCACGCATGAGAGAAATCAGTTGTTTTTTTCCTTGCGTAAGAAGTACTGGGAACATAAAGCAAAATATGATTTGTTCAAAATGAGATATTTGTCCCTACAAACCAATATAGACTTATTATTATCTTATGAACATGTAGTACTATCTTTGTAGAGTGGAATAAATAATTTTTATTAGTGAATATTATTGAATTTAATAAGATTTAAAAATTGTTTTTGGAATGCAGTACGCTATTATGAGTGAAGTAAAGAGTATACTAATTAGTGCAGTTCTAGTTATCTTCGGTAAGTTGATTATAGTATACGTTTAATATCATTTTTATGTGTGATAACTTTTCTACAATAGAACTTATAATTTAGTCACATTATATTATTTATTTCTGTCAGGTTGTATTCAAATATTATATTTTTTAGCAACATGACTTACTTTATGATGAAGAAAAAACAAAGTAATAAGGATGGAAAGTTGCCCATGAATTATATAGTAACATCCCATGAATATCCTGTTGGAAGAATTGAAAGATGTTGGTGGAGATGGGAATATCAAGATGCAATAGGAAATTTGCCTCATATACACTGTCTGCTATGGACAAACAAGAGGAAGCGCAGGCCTGACTAATATAGAATTATTATTATTCTATTAACATGTACTACAATCTTTGTAAAGTGTATTTACTTACTATAGCAGAATAAATAATTATTAGTAATGAATATATTTTAATGTAACAACACTTTTCTTGCTAGTAATGTAGTAATGTATAACTCTTGAACTGAAGGGCCAGATATGGTTGTCTTCTGTAAGTAAATAGTTGCATACGTTTACAATCATTTTGAAGTAAGTCATAATTTATCCACACTGAAACTTATTATATAGTCAAAATTTAATTTATCTTTGTCTGCTTCAATTCATAAATTATAATCTATTGTTACAAAATGACTTACTTTATAACAAAGAAAAAACACACTGAAATGTTAGTGGTACTGGTAGACTATTGTGATGCTATTGTGAAGAAGAGAGATAAGTATAAACAGAAAATGGATTACTATGACAAGCTAATGGATTTTGTAACAGATTTGCAAGGAGCTGATGAAAGTAACTCCTGGTGTACGTCTGATAGATATTTAACGTATTTAGCTTTGTGTACAAAGTATCATAAATATAAAGACAAATATGAGTTGTTGAAGTTGAGATTTTTTTCTTTGAAATGTAATATACAGCTGCTAATATCGTATCCGTATGTAGAGGATTCTTTGTAGAGGATAGGAGGATACTAGTGTGTTATAGTAAAATAAATAGTGGTTACTAGTGAATATTATATTATATTGGACTTCATATATTATAAAATTAGGTCTTTTACAATAATTTTTACATAACATATATTTGTAACAAAATCATATTATTAAAAAATGTCGTCATTCTTTATTACTGAGGAACAAAAAAGTAATATACTAGAAGTACTGTATAAGTATCGTGATGCTGCCAATGTTAAAAAAGAAGAACATAAAAAGGAAATGGATTACCACAATAAGTTAGTGGACTTGATGTTAAATCATCTTCAAGGTTATCCAATGGACTGGATTGATGTTTTTAATCGAATTCAAGATAAATACCATGAACATAGGAAAAAATATGAAAACTTGTGTTTAACAGTAACTTCCTTGGAGCTTAATATTGAAATCTTGTTATATACAGAAGTTATTGAATAAATTTTAACTTCATTATGCTAATGCTATCTTGGAGCTTTGTATTTTGCATTACAACTATGATTACTTACTAGTATCATCTTAATAACATATTAATCTTAATTTGTCACACAAAAATTAACGTTTATAGTTATGCTTTATTTTATAAAATTGTTTTAGTGACTTAATAGCAACAAGAAAATATGTAATAGAATAGTAGTTAGGGGAAAAAAATAGGAAGTGTTGAGTTGTTCTACATGTTAGTTTGACTATAATATTAAATTTTTAAAAGAATATGGGACATGATTCATTAAAGTTAATCAATGAGTCTGTTTGTAAAGTTTAGTGAAATATTATATATCAACACATAACTTTTAGTATTGAAATACTGTTTATCAATACATCTGTGTGTAGAACTTTATTGCAGAAATATGGTATAGTTATATTTTATATCGCAGTTGCTATGAAATATCTCTTCATAATATAATGTCAGTGCCAAAAATGACAACAACAAAAATTTGGTGCTTTATGGTAAAAGAAGTTAATATTGTAATATGGGAAAGATTGTTGAACCAAATTTGTGTAAGGGATAAGACCAATAAGGAAATGAACTATATACTAATATCTTTGAAGGAACATAATAAAGTTATTATGGGGTATACAGAATGTTCACTTGCCATACATACTCTACAGACATATCTTGTAAATATCATTGGTTTATATAACATTCACACATGGAAGGAGGTGACCAATTTTAGACATTTAAGTCTCTGTCATACAATGATTCGTTCTATAGTATTACATGATGCACAATTATATTATGAGCATGGCTACCCAACAAGCACTATGAACAATATCATGGTAGAATGTAACAATTTATTACCATTAATAAATAATAATGACATTGTAAAGCTATTTGAAAAGAGCAAACATGAGATGGCTTTAATCATTGAACAAACAAAGACTGATACTCCTATTTCATTTGGTAAAGCATTAGAAGCAAAAGAAAAGAAAATGTTGTCTTTTACCATGGAAAAGTTAGTGGATACTGTTCACATCATATATCCAGCCACTAACCAATGTTACCATGCCTTTAATTTTCATCAAAACCCTCATTATGGCATTGAAGTACAGCATATACCATTGATAAAATGGATCATGAAAAATAGTAATATAAATTACACTGAATATGTAGCGGAACAAAAATATCATCATACTAATTTTTTAACAATACATAACAACTACTTTGAAGGTCAATTTCCTTTTCAACATATATACAGAGTTCTCAAGGGATACAAATTAAGAAGCAGAAACTTATCTAATTATTTTATATCATATGGATATTCTTCAATGTATCGTGGCAAAAACGGTGAACCATTATTAACAAAGGCCATTGAAACAAAGGCTGGCAAAAGGGAAAAACTGTTACCTCTATTATTGCCAATATTATGTATTTTATCAAGAGATATCAAATTACATTACCAATATATAGCTGGTGATTTGGAACGAAATAAAAAGTACTGTCAAAAGTTAGGTTGCAATTTTAACTATTGCATACCTAATATGAATATATTTGAGGGATTTGATGTTTCACTTATGTATTCAGATAGCTTTATAACTCCACATTGTGATGTAATGAATGACTGGAGATATGGTTACAATTATATATCAGTAGTAAAAAATACTTTTTGGGATGACAATATATCAAAATCAGTAACTTTGTCTATTATATGCTATACAAGAAAAGCTGTTGGTGATGAGTTATATGGTGGTGGGAAGCAAAATGCAAAGTAAACATTTTAAAGCATGTAATAGAACTTGAATGATGTATAAATATAAGGTATTAATTGTAGAGCATGTAAAATTAGGTGAACTTGTATGTGGTGTATAATTATGCACCACGTAAAGTGTAGTACCGTGGTCTACATACCGCATGATAGATGTTGTTAGAAACATTCATTATTGACATAATTTTATGAAACTGGAAAAATATGATATGTGAAAATTGTTTTCGTAACAATACAGATACTTCTGGGAATGTGTTGCATAATATAGAAATTAAAGAAAGATTAACAATTGGAATGCATTTTGGTAAAGCATTGTCATCTTTCCCAAGGAATTATACAAAAGCTGCAGTGAAATGTTGCAGAGAATGTTATGAAATTCTGGTCTGTAATGATATTAATAACTCAAACGATTGGGAATTTTGTTGGTGTGCCTTTATCTGGAAGCTCATCAACAGCTTAGATACGGCAGAGGATCTTACTTTGATGTGGAGGTTGCTTCCATTATCGTTGAGAATATATTGGTATACTATATATCAGACTTTATGCAACAAATATGACATTAATATTAGTTTAGACTTACCTTCTAGCTACTTTGATGATGTCACAGAGAAAGCAGATAAAATAGATACACTCAATTCATCTGGAAAGCTATATGACTTGATGCAAAGTTGTAATGAGAACTGTTATTGCAGTGTAATGTGTCCATGGGGCTGTACAGAATTTGTTGATGAATGTGGATATATATCATTCAACAGGTTTCTAACCATAAAATTTCCCCACAAGAAGATGCCTCTGAATCATAGCAGCATAAAAGTCAAACACAGTAATAAATTGAAAAATTGTAATACAAACATTTTTATTGGCATGAGGAATGACTATTTGGAGGGACAGTATGATTTTATGGACAGCAAGGAATGGAAAGTTCAACCAAGTCTACGCCGTGTAACAGGAAAAGGGTTGTTTATTTGTACTTGTCAAGAGCATGACGGAGGATGTTCTTTGAATTATATACATCCTCCAAGGAATCCATTCACATCAGTGTATCCTAGTTCTACAGGCGATCAATTGTCTCATGCAGTATTGGCTCCTAGAGTGGTGAAACCCATTAAGTGCAATAAATACAGTGACACTTACCAAATGCAAGATTGTTATGGTGGTTACAAAGGCGTTGACAGTTGTGACTTGTTAGACATTGGCAATTATTCTAATACAAACACAATATCAGAAAATAATATTTCATTATCGTTATATGGCAGACAAGACATTAGGTCCAAACTTTCACAATTGGTATATGAAAAAATCCTTCCATGTCAATATGAGCAACAGAAGTTGGATATGATGGAAGAAAGTTTGTCAGAAGAATCTCTTTTCAAAATAAGAGATTGTTTGAGTGGATCGAACTTCATCTCATTTGAAGATGCTTTATCAATGCATTTTAATGAAGAGCTAATGTCAAAGTTTGTTTTTCAACCGACTTGGCCCATGTCTCTTGTACAAACCTACATTTCAAACAGTGACGAGGGATTCAAACCATATACACTACCTTGCTTTAGAAGTGTAACAGATTTAAGATATCCCTGGATAACTTTGTCAATAATCTGTTCAATACCAAGTTTTTGGGAATGTATGAATAAGACTGTTTGTGAAAAAAAAATGAGCATCTCTTGGCATGGATTCTTGTTGGACTATGCAGCTAACAATGTTTTTAAATATCACAAAAATCATGGAGTAAAAAGTGCAAAATGTGAATTCAAAAATCCCTATCATCATAAAAACATGAATCCATTGCAGTTGTTACAAAAAATGGAACTTTACAATGATACTATTGATATCATTAATGATGAACATAGCAACAATGACAATTCTCATTTTAGTTACAATAAATTTGCAACAATGCTGAACAGTATGGAAGGAGTTTCAATTGTACGTTCAATTCATGAAGTTGAAGGTATGATGAAGCAGACAAACAATAGCAACCATCAGACCTTAAAATTCATTATTCTTTTACAGGAAAAGAGGACTGATAACTATTTGAATACATTTGAAATGGAGGACAACAACCATCAAAAAAATTTTGCTAATTTGATCTATGTGTGCAACATTTCATCAGGTGATGGATTGCAGAAATTTAATAATTGGAATTGCACAGGTTTTTCTATGCCACAAAGTAAAGAGCATATATTTGGATGGAAATTTGGGAGAGGTTGCGATGCAGTGTATTCGAAAAGGGAATTATTTGAAGCGAATATCATAATTTACGAAATAAAGACAAGTGATCAATCAAATTGCAGTAATAAAGAATTGAAAAAGCAATACATGGAGTACATGGGTTCCAATGTAACACAAAAATGCATACTACATCACCTTCCCATGAGTACAATGGCTGTGGGTAATGGTTATACTTGTTGCAATGTATTACAGGAAAACAACAAAAAATGTAAAAGAGTAGGATTTCTGGAATGTCCTATTACTACTTGTTACTATAACTTGTGCAAAAAATGTTCATTAGCAACACCTGTTTATACTGAAACCCATGGTTTGTCAGACTTCATACAGGGAGATAATATTGAAAAAAATGAGTTCAAAAGCAAAGCTACCAATATTTCAAGGAAACATCAACTACTACATGACAGAAAGCAATCAGCAACAGCTTGTATGACAAATATGGATAATATGGTGCTGGTAGAGTTAAACTTTGATGAAGATGCTACATCAGAAGACAGTGATGAGCAAAATGAATCACAAGGGTTTAATATTCCCACTACTAATGCAGCTAAAAAAGTTATGAAGACAGTACTAAAAGAACGGATATCAAAATTTGGTTTACATGTTCTATTGAATGAACATTGTAATTTGCTTGTTCGAAGAGGTTCACAGCTAAAGCCTTCTAGAGCAGCAAAAGGCTTCTTGGAAAGAATTGTAGCTACTAGTGATGGTGAATCCATTCCATTATTATATCCTGAATCAATGATTTTTCCTTCTATTTTTTGGAAACAAAATGCAGACGGTTCTTATCCAGGTGCTCTTCCCGTAGGCTTATGGACTACATCATCTGAAGCTCATAAGCAAGGTTTTGCAGGAATTCCAGAGCATATGAGATGCAGGATCAAAAATTCATCGTTGTTATGCAGTACAGATCCTAGATATATGTATTTTGCTTTTGATTCTGTGTACAATGTTATGAGCAGTGGAATTGATAACAGAATAGTTTTCAAAAGAGGATTCGAACATATGTTAGGTCCCTGCACAATCACAGGACAAAACAATGACAGTTTATTGTCCTCTGACATGATTGATTCAAGGCATAATGTTCAAAAGCTAGCTGCTTTAGTGAGAGATAGAGAGCCAACATATTTTTACACCCATACTTGTAATCAAAAAGATCATTTTGGTATTGCTCCACTGAGAACATGGTTGGGTAAGAAATTAGAGAACTTGCTACTGGATACATCACTAAGTGAAACAGACTATGAAGAATTGTGCAACAGCTTTCATTTAGCTGCAGCTGTGCAAATCATAAGAACTTGGTTTAAGGTGGGAAAGTTGTACATGAATTATATACTAACATCCCATGAATATCCCCTGGGTAACATTGAGAGACATTGGTGGAGGTGGGAATATCAAGATGCAAAAGGAAATCTGCCTCATATACATTGTCTCCTATGGACAAATGAGAGTAAGCACAATCCTGCAGATCTACAGAAATTACAAGATAGAATTAGATGTTCTCAAAAAACATTCTTTGTGAACAAAGAAGAAGTTGAATCACTAGTTCAAGAAGGACTTTTACCAGATGCTTCACAGGATACTGTAATGGATATGTTAGAATATGTCGATTTGATATTAACACATAACTGTGCAAATGCTCACTACAGATGTATGAGAAGAACAGGTATTGGTAAACAAGACTTGAAATGTAGATTCATTGATAACTTTATGGAGAATCCAGATCCCAATACTTATGGATACAAAAAGATTGATCCCAGGCATAGACAAGAAACTATGGAAATATTGCAAAAGTTAGGTTTATACAATGAAGAAGGAGTTGAACTAGACTATAGATTCATTGCAGGAAAGTATGTTTACCCTGCCGAAAAGGGAGAATTGATGAGTCCATGTAATCCAAGATTATTTGTTGCTCATAAATCATCAGATAATTTGGTCATTACTGATACATATTTCAGTTGCCGGTATTTGGCTAAATATGTTCAGGGTATAGATGAAAACTGCAAGGTGCAATTGAAAGGAGGAAAAGGAGATAATAAAATAGTTATGGAAGAGCAACAAACTACAAATACAAAAATCACATCTGGAAGAATATTAGAAAACCAGAGAGATCAAAAAATGAAGAAAAATCCTTCTTTCATGGGCAGAGCCATAGGTTTACCAGAAATTATAGGATTACTGTTACAAGAAAAGCAAGTTTTTACAAACAGTACCTTTTTTTCCATCCCTACTGTACCATTAGAGCAAAGACCAGCCCACGAAAAAAGGAATGCAAAAGGAGGTACCAGTTTGCCATCACCAGGGGAGCATAGCATGGCTGGAGTTGGTATCGGTCAAGGAAACCTAAACTTTGTTTCTGACACAATTAGAAAACAGCTTAATCTTCCTCATTGGAGACAATTTACTGATAATGAAGCAACTATAATTCAAGATGCTCTCACATCTCCTCTCTCACTGGATGCTATTACTATATATTCCTGTCGTCCTCCTGAATTACGATTCATCAACAGCCCTGTGCTTTATTTCAAATACTTTACTAGAGTTTCACATAGACCAAGGAATACTCAGACTGGGAAAACTACAACAGAAAATCTGGTAAAAGAAGATGCAAGCAGAAGCGGATGGGTAGATGGATTGGACTGTCAAATACTTGTAAAACCGCCAGCAATCAAATTAGTCATGCGTATGAAAAGTTGCCCAATTGAAATAACTACATTACTTCAGGTGTTGAACTATGTTTCATTTGGAATATTAGCAGATAGTGATGCCATTTTGGAAACACCAGAAGCACTATCAAAATATAAGGTCACATTTATTGACAGCAAATATGGTAACAATGAAGAGCTTCCATTTCCTCTGTTCAATGTGGTGAAGCCTACACAAACAAATAGGTTTTTAATTCACATATTGCTAAGCATGGGTACATTTGATAATGAAGCATCCCTATTTCAAGGTCAACATATCAAAGATTTCTTTTCGAATGCATCGCTCATTTCCTGTAATAAAACTCCAACCGAAGATGATGTGATTCGTATTGTGAGGGATTTTGTCATACACCAATTACTATACATACCAGGAGGAACAATGATGTTTGACAGGTACTGCATTGCAGCATATGATAGCATCAAAAATGCACTGTTATCTGGTTGTGTTATTTGTAATGATATACCATCTTATCTACACACAAGTTTGGTTACTGAAGCTAATGTTGCAACTGCTATTATGTTACAAAACATGACATCTTCCTTAGCAAAATCTGTCTGTCAGCTACCAAACACTCCTGCCATATCTAAACTTATCTGTGCAACAAAAGAAAAACCACTACATTGGACACCTCATGTCCAGAGATTGTTGAATCAAACAGATGAATCTTTCACTGAATCTACTGCAACATCAAATTTAACAACAAACATAATAGATTCATATGTAGCAGCTTCATTAACAAATACGCCATCACTACTTATTTGTGGTGGACCTGGAACAGGTAAAACATTTCAAATGCAAATGGCAGCTACATATGCCTTATCCAAAGGTCTAACAACAATTATTACAGCTATTATGGCAGAAAGAGCTTTATATTTAGGAGGAAGGCATTTGCACTATTTATTTTGCATCAGTGCAGATAACACCAGAAATGTTCATAAATTAATTGATCAGTGCATCAGAGGATTGAACAATAACCCAGAGAAATTATATTTGCTTCGAGTAGCTGATGTAATATTCATTGATGAGATGGGATACATGTCAGCTAATTTATTGAATGTAATAGACACAGTACTGCGAAAAGTGAGAGGAAAATCTTCTTTCATGGGGGGAGTTTTACTCATTGGCACTATAGATGATCAACAACTTCCACCAGTAAAAGCTATTCCTTTATTAATATCATCATTGATACCAACCAGTTTTAGAATGACGTTGCTGCTACATTCAGTAAGAGCAAGAGATGATACAAATTTACAACAACTTATAAATATTAGCAGAAAACTGAACCCAACAGAAGATGACATTCATGAGTTTAGATATATCATTATTAATGAATGTAGTCATGTACATAACTGGAATGATTCAAGGATACTTCAGGGAACTATGAGAATACTAGGAACTAAAAAAGCTTTATTGAAGGCTGAACAAGAGTACTATGCCTATATAGGAAAACAGGGGCTACTAGTGGTAACAAGAGAAGCAGAAACTAGTCAGTGTTGTATAGGTTCCCATGGAAATTGGAAAGTTGCCGAGAACAACATTTGCGAATCATTAAATAGATACATCAATGAAGTTCAAACTTTGAAATTGCATCAAAATATGATTGTGGAAATGACATACAATAAAGTTAATGTTTGGTCACATTCTCAAATTGGAATTATATTACAACTACCTACAAATGATGATTTGAACAAATGGAAGCACATAGATGTTGTTTTAGCTCCTGTTGGAATTAATAAACTGCCCAATGGTGTCATAAGCAGAGAAAATTTGTTACAAAATGGCTGGAAAGAAGTAAAAGTTGGTACTGCCCCTGAAAATGAAGTAAGAATGTATGGGAAGATAGCTGCAAAAAGAAAACAATATGCAATCAAGCCTAGAATAGCAATGACAATACACAAAGCTCTAGGAGGAGATTTTGGTTCAGTAGCCACTAGTGTCAACTTTTCCAACAGAGACTTTGGTTACCGATTATGGCAGAAAGAGCAAGTTGAAGTTTTAATATCACGGACACATACTACAAAGGATTTGATTTTTGTCGGTGATCCAACAGAGACAGCAGATAACTTAGTGGAGTTGCTCTTCAAGGTGTCTCCTTTTTCCGTATATATGAGACAAATTGTAGATAGGATGACAAGTGATGATCCTAGCAACTTTATTTTACAACCTTTACGACACTTACCGTATAATGTAAGGAATACTATCATACCGTCACAATCAGACAGTGGTTATGTATACCTACTACTAAGTTTACGCGATTACAATACTACATACATAGGAGAAACAAATAATATAAACCGCAGAGTATCAGAACATAACAAGGGAATAGGATCTAAAGTAACCACATCTCCAAGTTTAAGGCCCTGGTATCCTATTGCTTTCATTACAGGTTTTGATTTGGAGGACAACAATGATAGATTACAGTTAGAAAGTTCATGGCAGCATAGGAGAAACAAAGCAGGAAAAGCTTCACAAAATATCATTGACATTTTACATATGGGAAAATATCTTGTGTCAGAAAAAAATGCAACTGTATATAAATATGCCAAGCTAAAGTTTGTACAGTGCATAGAATTTGTTTAAACAGAATATAAAAAGCATACAAGTTTCCTGTAGAAAGTTTTAGCTAATAGTGTTGAGATTTTGTTTTGCTACAGTTGATAAAAGGTGTATTCCATGGCATTTAGCTAGTTCTTGATACTTGTTGTAGCACAAAAATTCTTTGATAGGATCTTGTTAGGCTTGATTGATGGTTCATAGTTAAAGTACTAGAAGGCTTCCTTGATAACATCCGGTATTTCTTGCTAGGATTTACATATGGTTTGTTTAATGAGGGCTTTTACTCCACTGGGTAGAAGGCTTCTTTGATGGCACCTTTGTAGGTCTGACCGACGCTTTATGGCTAGCACTTACCTAAGGCTTCTTTGATGGCATGCTACTAGCCTTGCTTGAGGGTTTCACAAAAGTGAGCTGTTCAATTAAACTTCATATATTGTCCTAATCTATATAATACAAGTATACTTATTGTCAGTTTATACTACACCATGTAAGGTTTTTCCTCCAACATAAAGGAACTCTTCTTGTACTGAACAAATCTAATAGCTTTGACAACCTTTACAAAACCCACTGACTCGGTGGCAGTACTTACACTCCAATCTAAATTTTCTTTGGTTAACTTCATTGCAAAGTCAGAATTGGAGTCTAATATCCAATCCTTCACCACAGTTATAGCATGATTCTGAGAGTAGTCATCTCCAAGTAACACACATAAGGTAGGCCATTCAGATGTATTGTTCAAGATATCAAATAGCTCTCCATTATACCTCACAGGATTATACTTGTAAGTCTTGTTTCTGGTAAGCTCAATGGCATATTTCATTCTATCTATCTTCTGAAGTGAAATCTTGGCATGATTTTCTATTAATTCACCTGTCCTTTTATCTCCAATAAAGTAAAATCCATTGGCCAAAGAGGAAAACAAACAAGACTGCAGGCCAACAGGTTGCTTTACTTGTATTTTGAACAGTTCCTTATTATTGGTTGGAAGCATTGTCTTAGTACTTGATTTCCCTGCAGGAATTTCTATCCATTTATTACCTTGTTCCCTCTTACAGTCATTTATCAATTTCTGTGCTAATAGCTTTTCAGTATCAGTCTCTGGTGAAAGACATTCATAAAACCAAAGCTTGGGAACAAAATCCATGAACTGATTATTATTATTATTCTTCAGTTGAAATCTATTGTTTCCAGCATTATTGTTTGGATCTTTGAAGAATCTCAGATGAGTCCAATTTAGATTCCATAACTTCAAGAATATATCATATTCTTTTTTTCCACTCCAAACCATTGAGTACCTTTTTTGATGCTCTTTAAATCTCTTTGGCAATTCCACTTGAAATCCTGGGTTTTGTTTAACTTTATCAGTCAAGTAGCCTTGAGTCAAACCAGACATCATTTCTACATAGGCTACTGTTAAAGCCTTCCTCACTCTCTTACCATTGTTATCATAACCAATTCCAATATATCCAGTATATCTTTTATTCTCAAATTGTTGATTTCTCAAATATATTAAATGTGACCAGCACCTCAGAAATTTATAGAAGCTATCATCCTCATCACCGTTGGTACATGACTTCCTCTTTTCACCAATGGCTCTGGGATTTACATTCTTTGCATTTATATATGTAGCTTCATTGAAATAATATTCATCATCACTTTCAGAATAATTGATATTTGTTGTACTATTATGTAATGAAGAAGCCCTCATACACCTAGTTTCCTTTCCTCTGCTCAACCTTACTGAGTCTTGGTGGTTTGATGCTTCTGCCACATTAATGTTACCTGGAGTGGCAACTCCATTGTCTTCATCATTGATATTCAGTGTAGAAGCATATGCTGGAAGCTCTCTTACTAATCTGTTTAATCTTCTCCTGCGTAAGCTTTTTGATGATGGACTGTTTGAACACTCTGCTGCATTAATCTCAGCTGCAGTAGCTATATCATAGTCTGGTACAGCTCGATTGATATTATTATTATTACATTCAACCTCTAAGGTCGAATTACTAGCAGCTGTAGCTCCATTTCTATTTTCATTCTCACACCCTAAATCAAGGGAATTGGTTGATGTAGAGATACCATTTACTGGTATAGAGCCAACGTTACCAGCTAAAGAATCCAAACCACTATTGTTGCCAACACACTCTGGCTGAATAGTATTATTTGTTGTGGCTATGGTATTGTTATCTTCAAAGTGCCCTGCCCCAACATTTAAAGTGCTGTCATCATTCACTGGCTCAAACACTCCTTCAAAAAAATTATCATAACAAGTTGGTTCAACTAATAAAGCTGGACTACAACAATCCAACATATCATTCTCAGTGAGCACTATACCATCTTCATCAGCTATTGAAGGTACAGCTGCAGACAGTACAGAGATATCATCTAATATTGCACCATTAAAGTCAGGTAGTACTTCATTAGCAGTTGTATTACAGCTCAATTTTTTTAGTAAGTCCAAATCCCTTATTTCATTGCTTTCCACATCTCCTAGTAGCAGTTGCAAAGGAAGTAACATTACTTTGTAGAGGATGCACTGGATCTTATTTTCAACTGATGCCAATGAGAGTACTTGTAATGCAGCTGTAAGTGGTTTAGGCCAACACTCAGGATTGAATGTATATTCAAATCCTATTCTTCTGCAGAATATTTCATAGATTTCTAGCTTACAACATACTCCTATCAGTAAACTATGAGAGGATGAATATGATATAGTTTGTACTATTGAAATAAGTAAAGATGCTATATAACGTTTCTTGAAACCTAAATTGGATTCACCTGTAACACCAGTACCACCAAATTGTCTTTTAGAGTATTGCATGGATGACACTGTAGTTTTTTTTCATAGAGTTAAGTAAGAAACAAAATGATATTAAAGTTTGTACATCATAATAGCATCACCATATTCCAAAGCAACAAATGCAATTACCTGATATGTAGTAAATAAAAGCACCGCTTTTTTTGGTGTAGGTAAACAAACAAGCTGCTAATGTTACAGGTACAGCTATGCTTCCATCACCAGGTTTCTTGTAACCCAAAAATTCAATGACCATAACATTGCCACTGGTTCCAATGCTGTTTACAATTGTTTCTATTAATTCATGCTCTTCCAAAGGAAAGCTATCCTTTTCCTTCATTAAAGCTAAAATTCTCTCTTTTGATGTTGTGCTCAGTGGTCCTTTGTTTCCTAAAATGTAAAAACGATTCCTTTGCGTTCTGTCAACATCCACAAACACTACAGACTTCATCATGTGCTCCAGATAAACAGCTGGATCATGCTGTTGCATGTCTGCAAGAAGGTCAGATAGAGTGATATCTGCTTGAGATGAATCATTTAATTGTGTGATAAACTTGTTTAAGTGACTGTTTCGACACTTTAGGTATTTGCTTGGCCTTCCAGCCATACTGATACAACTTTTCTACCTTGAAATAGCAGATACAGCAAAATTATTGAATTGATAAGGTTTAACACTTCAACAAAATGTTTCTATCAAAACAATCTCTTCCTTATTTCACTCCAATCCCCCTCAAGTTTTTGGAGCGATTTAAAGTTGAGACTGACCAACAACTGCAAAGTTATACAAGTTGATTCAACTCGTGTAAAACACTCAGAAGAATACCAAGTTATATACCTCTTACAGTGTGGGATATAAACAAAGTGTTAAATGTTATATTAAATGTTATCGCAACAATGCAATTATCTGTAAAACCATAAAGTAAAACAACTAGTTAGATAAAATACATAGCATAAAATTTGTAATGTAGACATAAAATAATATTGACACTTACCTATTCTGCACCAATCAATTGTGTAAATTCAATAACCTAAAACAACCAATCCTCCCCAATCTCAAAGCTAGTATGATGCCTCGTCTGATTCAGATGAATATTCCTCACCAAACTCAAATAATGGAACCCAGTTTTTATGTTTCCTGGTTTTATGAACAAAGATATTGTTATAGTCAATATACCACAGATGGAGAGGACTCTCTAGATCCCTTTTGGGATGTTCAATATATTCTATGCTGTTCCAAAGATCAAACCAGAAATCAGGGCCTTTTCCCTTAAGGTATAAATCAACACCTCCAGCTGATTCCCACTCAATGTATCGAGGTGTCAGAAATAAAAGTAAATCTGATTTACTGAAGGGTGTAATCTGATGTGTTGCAGAGTCAAAATGACAAGGTACTGGTCTATAGTCAGCAATTGTAAAGTAGTGATACTGGGAATCTTCTATTATGAAATGCTGCTTGTTGATCCCAGACTTGCCCAACTTGTAAATTGGATCTTCCTCTCTAATTGCAATAAGACAGGCAATTTTTAATGATGAAGGTTGGATGAAATCTGGCTGGATATACTTGGCCAAAATATTGGGCCTTTCTAACACTGCTTGAATCTTCTCTTCTCTTGTAAGAATTCTATGGATATTTGGGTAATGAGGATTTGCCCACTCTTTGTCAGCAGGAAAATAATGCCTCAGTGGCTCTGCTACACCAACTACCTTTTGGAAAGTAAACTCTCTCAATGTAAATCTCTCTTCGTAGAGACCAGGCCTAAAGGGAACCAAAGAATAATCTTGATGTTCAAAGCCTTCAGGGGAATTGTATTCACAGACACCCTCTGGTCTCATCAACCAATACAAGTATATGATATGTGGATTGAAGAAAATCTGGATCTTCAAAGCCTTCAGGAGAATTGTATTCAAAGACACCCTCTGGTCTCATCAACCAATACAAGTAAGTGGTATGTGGATAAAAGAGATAAGACAATATAATAATATAGATATAGATATAAATTAATATAAATATAAAAATAAAATATAAAGCCTAAAACAGATCCAAGATATGATGCTAAATGCTGCTAATGATGCTGCCTGCTGCTAACTATGCTATAGTTGCTGCTATGTAGCAATATGCTGCTGATGATGCTGCTCCCTAAGGATACTATGCTTGCTACTGAAGATGCTGCTTTGCTTCAAGATATGATGCTGCTGGCTGCTGTTAATAATACTGCTAACCTGCTGCTAACGAAGCTGCTGTCTAACAATATGCTGCTAACGAAGCTGCTGCCTAAGGATATGCTGCTTGCTGTGAGGCTGCTCCCTAAGGATGCTATGCTGCTGCCTAACGATGCTGTGTCCAGCTGCTATATGATGAGGCTGCTTGATGATGCTGCTACCTGCTGCTAACGATGCTGCTGTCTAACGTTATGCTGTTAATGAAGCTGCTGTCTGAAGATATGCTGCTAATGAAGCTGCTTGTAACAATGATGATGCTGCCTGCTTGCTCCTTGTATGGTGACTGATGATATGCTTCTAACAAAGCTGCTTGTAATGATGATGATGCTGCTGGTAACGATGATGATGATGCTGCTTGATGATGATGCTGCTTGCTGCTTGTATGATGAAAATTATGAAATTTTAATTTTTTTGATACCGACGTTCGCATTATTGTGACTGTACTACTGAGGGCCTAGTAGGTAGTGCACAATAGTCAGCTGCCGGGGTGCGAACAAAACTGCCGATCGCTGCCGATCACTAAAAACTAAAAACAGAGCAAAAGGCAGAAACGCACGATTGGATAACATGCCCATGCCTACGAGTAGTACTACGTCCGTAGTACTACCAGCCTGCACTACAAAGTACAAAGTGCTACTATTTGTACGGTCATTCAGACTTGCGAACACGGCGGATCTCTCTCTACTAGCGTACTACATTAACAGTACTACGAAGTATTTAGCGTAATATTATTATTATTATTTTTTTTTACTATTACTATTGCTACAGTAGAATTGGTAATTGACAATTGACACTATAATAATATATTATTTTAATAATAATATAATAATATTTTTATTTTATATTATAATAATATATTAAAATATAAACTCACGTGTTGCCGTACGTAGAAGTACTACCCTGACCTTTGCCTATATTATATTATAGTAGCAGTCACTACTGAGAGCCTCATGCGGTGCACGAGTAGTAGCCGCCGGGGGACGAACAAAACTGCCGGATACTACGTATGTAAAAATATAAACTAAAAAAAGAAGAAGGCAGAAGCGCACGATTGGATGACGACATGCTGACACGCCCATGCCTAGTACAGTACTACGGTAGCACTACCAGCCTGCACTACAAAGAAGGTAATATAATATTATGTCTAGGACCATCCAGACTTGCGAACACGGATCTCTCTCTATATATTATAATAATATAAAATGAGGTATGGCCGTAGAACCCTGACCTTCGCGAAGTACGTAGCGACGGATTAACGATTAACTGAAAGAAACATAAAAATGCTCGATCGTACGAAAAGACGCATAACACCATTCGCTGGAGGTCACGATCGTGCGAGAAGCGAGAAGCTCAATCGCAAACCAAACTACGTCACGGGTACACGACACTAGTACATTACGCAATATACAAAAACTACTAATCCTACAGTACAACATCAAAATGCCGGCATCAAACTACTATTAATAAAAATAATAATACAGCGACGTACAGCATGCAGTATATTTTTTTTGATTATTACACATTAATATTAAGACACAATACAATAATAATAATATTTTATTATTATACTATTTTTTCATAAAGTATACGACTACAATAGCAGTACCGCATCAGCTAGCCCCACCATCATTTGCAAAAAAATGGTGTTATCACAGCAACAATGATAACTTCATGCTACTCGACACAATAATCAACCGCTTTCTCGCTATCGTCGAGAAGTAAACGCTCCACTGTTGCAATGTGGATAGTTTTGTTAACGCAGAAAACAAGTATTAATTGTATTCCGCTAGTAAAGAAACAAAACTAATCACAATGCCCATCGCTAGTTTTTATTTACACGAAAATAATGAGGCAAATTTTTTTCCCCTTACTGACAACAGTGCGTGCGTGCACTCTAAAATAGAAAAATTAATTTATTTATACGTTAACAGATACGTACATAGGAGCAGTTTGGTCTCCGACTATAATGGTATATTTTTGGAACACTGGCGTTTCTCTGTTGTCTCTTGTCCGCGGGACCTTCATTAACGGGCCCCGCGGGAGGACCACGCGCGCTTCTTTCGGAGCAGCGC
>Ga0102812_10001016_pt1 | contig 19789 bp, 17 predicted proteins | sample ColrivemetaGS713_FD_79334 | JGI IMG/M metagenome (GOLD analysis project Ga0102812, IMG submission 79334) | Estuarine microbial communities from the Columbia River estuary - Flood tide ETM metaG S.713 | ecosystem: Environmental > Aquatic > Marine > Intertidal zone > Estuary | place: USA...
CCAGTTCTTTAAATATTCTTTGAATGACCGGAATGCCATTCAGTTCATCGCCATGAATAGCCGCCGTCAAACCCAGAACAGGCCCGTCGTGCATTCCTCTGGCGACCATAATAGGAATTCTGATGGGCTCCCCGATGCCATTATTGACGAGGTGTAACCAATATTCGCCAATCGTTCCTTTTGGCGTGTCTTCGATATTTAGATGTTGAATTTGTGGTATGCTGTCCATTGTTGTTATTTTTTAGTTGTCGAAAACCCAAAGGCCTGTCTGCACCCCATTCTTACGCCGAAACACGTACGCGGAAGTGGTTTACTTAATGTCTGCTCCACCTTGGGATCAATTCATAATTGGTACTGCGACCTCCTGAATCTTCTTGCTGCAAGATGCGCTTTTCTATTAAGTCCTTTATGTCTCTTAGTGCGGTATCTGCTGAACACTTCGTTATTTTAGCCCATTTAGAGGATTTCAACTTACCATCAAACCCATCTAACAGCTTATTCAACATTAACCTTTGCCTGCTATTCAAGACTGTTTCTTTATGTTCATCCCAAAAGTCTGCTTTTTGCAGAACTCGTTTCAATGTTTCTTCGGTATTGACCAATACACGGTACAGACAATTTAAGAACCAATCCAGCCATTCCGTAATGTCGCCAGAACTATGCTGTACCTTTTGCAAGGTTTGATAATACATCTTTTTCTCGGACAAAATCTGATTTGATAAGCTATAAAACCTTTGGGAACTTTCTTCAGAACGAGCAAGTAACAGGTCTGTCATGGCTCTTGCAATTCGCCCGTTGCCATCATCGAAGGGATGAATGATGATGAACCAAAAATGAGCAATAGCAGCTTTTAATACGAAGTCAATATTGGACGCTTGGTTAAACCAAGCTAAAAACGCATCCATTTCTTCTCTTACCACCTCCGGTGAAGGAGCTTGAAAGTGCACCTTTTCTCTGCCCATTGGCCCCGAAACCACCTGCATTTCTCCATCTCTATAGCGACCTGCATCAATTCGGTGCATTCCGCTCCACCCTGTTGGAAATAACGCAGCGTGCCACCCAAAGATCCGCTCATGGTCAAGAGGGCTGGTATATCGCTGTGTTGCATCAAGCATCATTTCAACGACACCTTCCACATTTCTGTCTACATGAACGATGCCAGCATATTCCAATCCAAGCCTTCTTGCGATAGAGGAGCGAACCTGTTCGTAGTTTAGGATTTCGCCTTCTATTTCAGACGACTTCAATACATCTAGCGTTAAAGTGGAGAGCATCGTTTCCTCTTTTAGTAGAAAGCCAAGACCACCCATTTGCCCAAAAACCTTTCCTTGCAGATGGCGAACTTTTCCTAAAATCACGCTTATCTGCCCTTCGTCCCATGTGAATTCGGGCCAATTCTTATATTCATAAATGTATTGTGCCATGGACTTCTTACCTCTTTGCGGTAAATATACTGCTTATTCTCCGCAAATTTGCGGCGAATAAGGGCATTTTTCTCCGTAAAACGTTTTAGTAGCGAAGTAATACTGTATCAAAAAGCTAGGCATGTTTATACCCGTTACGAAGTCTAAAATCTCGATTTATCGAGGATAATCAAAGAGGTGCTCCCTGGCTAGTTGCTAGTCGGAGTAGGCTACTCGATTGTAAGCCGTTTTCTACCTAAACTGTTTAGGTTTTAAATTTTCACTTGCATTTTCTGCGATTTCTAAAATTCTCTTCTGCCTGGTCTCTGCTCTTTTAGCAGAAACGACCCAGTATAATAAAATCTTTTTAGCAGACTTACTTAGACTTTCAAAGTATTCCATGGCGCCTTTGCAATTAGCCAATGCTCCTTTTAAATCTTCTGGAACTACAACCGCTTCAACTTCATCCAATATATTCCAAGAACCATTCTCCTTTGCAATTTCAATGCTTTTGTGACCTGCTTCTTCCATAAGTTCTTGCTCAATTAAGGCTTTAACTTTATCCTTATTTACCTTTGACCAATTACTTTTTGGTTTTCTTTTACAAAAGTATTGTATATATTTTTCACTATCAATTGCCTTTTTAGTGCTATCAATCCACCCAAAGCAAAGTGCTTCATCAACTGCTTCACTCCAGGTTAGATTAAGGTTAGGAGAACTTGTTTTATAAAATATTATCCATATTGAATCCTTGATCAAATGGTTTTCTTTAAGCCAGTTTCTCCAATCTTCTTTATTGGTAGGGCAATAACTATTCATTGCGATTATTTAGCGCCCACCATTTTCATCCACAATGGCAAATTGTAATAGGTGGTCACACGGGTAATTTGACCGTCTTCTACTGCCAAAAACGCACCGGCTGGCAAGACGTATTTCTGACCTTTAGCCGCAGGCAAATCGCTATCCGTGCTTTGGTAGGTGCCGTTCACTACAAACTCCACCGCCACACGTTCATTGTTGGGCTCCGCAAAGAAAACCATATCCGTCAACTGTTCGTCATAGCACCGCTCCATGTGCGCCAAAAATTCGGCAAATAATTCCTTCCCCTCGCGCGTACCTCCCTGATTGGCTTCATGCTTAACGGCCGGATGCAACAAGTCCAGCATGCCTTGCCAGTTTTTGTCGTTAAAATGGGTGTAGTAGGCTTGTACGGTTGCCAGAGCTGTCATTCTTTTTCGTTTTTTCGGAGGTGAAGTTAGGAAAAAGTAGCTTAGGGGCGGGCGTAGAGATGATTGACGAACCGCCCAGTCCAGCCTGACCCGCACCTCCTGCGGGATGAACCGTGTGCTGGGTGGTGTGAGAGGTGGCCCTGGCTAGGTTCTAGTCAGGGCCACCTACTCGATTAGGCACCGTCTTATTTTTTTTCTGATTGTGCCCAACTCAAAGGCCTGTCTGCGCCATTCCGGCTTGATGCCTGAGCTGCGGATGCAGGGCTTTGAGTTAGCTGCTGGTTTTTCTAATTCAACGCCATAATCAACATTCCTAAACTCATTACAATCATTAGTCCGTCCTCTATAATAGTAACAGTACTCATCGGTAAATTGAAAACATCTCCCAAACAAGCACATTTAATTGTCTTTTTGTCTAAAACGGTTTTTAAAACTCCAATGATACTTACTGACATTACTACAAATGTTACTGTGTTCGTTATTATTGGATTGAAGTTTATCAGAAAAGCTATTCCTAATAGTAATTCGGTCAACGCATAGATATAGCCCCAAGAATGAAATTTTCGGGCAACGATGTCGTACATTAAATAACTATCTTTAAATCCTTTTAGGTTTAACATCTTAAAAAATGAAAAAGTCAAAAAGAAACCTGCCATAAAATGGCGCATCCACCTAGAAATATCAATGCTTTCAGCCGTGAGTTCCAAAAGAGCAGTAGCTGAAAAAATGTACGCAAAAATAAGCAAAACGGGTTTGTAGGTAACCAACCAAGATTTAGTTTGTTCTGCTGCTTCATTATGCTGCGTTGCAGAGATTTGATATTTATCCTCTAAAGCACTTTGTAATTCAGGCAAAGCAATATGCTTGTCCATTGTGATGGTTGCAGTGTTATTGTCTTTTGAAACTTCTACAGAACTTACATTATTTACGGAGAGCAGAGCCGATTTTACTTTGGCTTCACAACTGCCACAAGTCATTCCTGTTACTTGATAGGTGTGTATCATAATTTTATGTTTTTGATTACAACACAAAGGTCTATCCTTTTCAGTAACTATATATTACACTATTTTGGAATGGATTTGTAAGATTTACAACTCCTCTAAAGGTCTGCGTTTAATCGTTCGCATCTTTTTGAAGTGACTCGGCGTAAGACCCGTTACTTTTTTGAACTGATTGCTTAAATAAGCGACACTTGAATAATTGAGTTGAAATGCTATTTCGCTCAAGGTCAGCTCGTCATACACCAACAGTTCTTTTACTTTTTCAATTTTTTGAAGGATGTAATATTTCTCAATGGTAATGCCTTCAACTTGTGAAAATAAATTGCTTAACGCACTATAATCTTGATGGAGTTCTTGAGTTAAATAATCGGAAAGTAGTATTTGCAATTCACTATTTTTGTTCTGGACCAAATCTATAATTCGATTTTTTATTTTTTCAATCGTTTTGGTCTTTTTATTGTCTAAAAGGTCAAAGCCAAAAGATTGAAGTTCTTCCTTGAGTTGTTCTTTTACAGGGGAAATGTCATTTTCTTGTAAAGTGACTTCTCCTAATTCCACTTGCATAGGATGAAGTCCCAATTTTTCAATTGTTGATTTTACAACCATTTTACAGCGGTTGCATACCATATTTTTGATGTATATCGTCATTTTTTTAGCTTGTGGCCAACTCAAAGGCCTGTCTGCGCCCACTCCCCCACACTTAACTCCTCACCTTCCCATCTCTAGCGCAGACAGGTCAGTCGCCGACGGCCAAAGCCTTTGGCGACGAGCCGTTGAACGTTCTGATTAACCACCCATGATCGAGGTTTTCGATAATGTCTATAGTGGAAAAGCGCATTTCGCCCGTTTGGGTAACCGAATAAAGTTAGAGCTTGTTTGGGAATTTTGCGAACTTATTTCCAACGATTTGAGGTTCTGACTAAGAAATAAAACCTGAGCTTAGCGAGCTAAGTGAAGGTTTTATTTCGACGGCAGGTTCTTAAATCCTTGGAAATCAGGAAGCATCAACTCTTTTCTTTTCTTTAATTCGGGATATTCGTTTTTCACCAAAAAAAATTTCCAAACAAGCTCTTAGGTTTTTTTCGGTATTTCGGTGCTGATTTTTGAGACAAGCTCCCCTCCCCCATCAGCTGACGCTCAATTCACCCGTTGCCGTTCGGCTTCTGCCCCGGTTTCCCGTTGCCGGGTGCCTTTGAGTTTGCTGTTGCCAAAATTACGGGAGTAGGTGAGCTTCACCGTGGGCGGTATGAAATCAAGGCTGTTGTAGATGAACTGGCCCTGGTCGGTCAGGTCGAATTCACTCTTAAAGACCATCGTGTTCAGCATGTTATCGAAGCCCAGCCGCAGCGAGCCTCCGTTATTGTTGAATTTTTTCTGCAAGCCTGCATTCAGCGAGCCGAATGCTTTGAACGTGGAGGTACCGGACAAACTATTGGAGTTGTAAAACCCGGACAACTCGAACGTAAAATCCCTGGGCAGGGTGAAGGTTTGCGAAGCGAAAAGATTCAGGCTTTTTTGCTTGAAAGTCAGCAGTTCACCATCGAAATAATTACGTAACAGGGCTGCTCATCGGCAGTTAGGATGGAGCCGGTGATCTGCGTTTGCGAAAAAAGAGATGGGCAAGTACAGGTGATTATGACGGCTAGTGCCGTCAGGGTTTTTATGGGTGTTTTCATGACGTAAGGGTTGTTTAGCAACAGGTGATCAAAACTGTCTCTCGCTTAATGAAATTCTCATCCGGCCCTTCATCAGCAGTTGGCAGGATACCACAAAGATGCGATTAAACCCTGTCAATCGCTAGCACAGGTTGCCCAAAAAACTGGACAGGATTTACAAAAAGGAGAAAAAGTCTAAAAAAAAATCAAAAAAAAATGCGCACCCAAATATTGACATAAAAACAAGACAATCAATTACTTATAACAAAACTATCCGTTTGTAAACGTTTACAAACGAATACAAACGAATACAAACGACAGTATACGTTTATCATACGAGTAATACTTTCCCACTCCCACATCTTTGCAGTGTTACCGGTTGAAAGCACTCAACCAATACTTTTACAACCAGCACGTATTGCACATCAGGCCTGATAATAATACTGCGCTCAATCATCGTATAACACTAAAATCAGCGATTATGAATTCTATTAGTAACCACGTACAACTCATTGGCAACCTTGGCCGCGATGTCGAATACCGCGCTCTTAATAATGGCAACTCCATGGCTCGGGTCAGTATCGCCACCAAAGAAATTTTCCGTGATCAGGAGGGCGGCAAACGCATTGAAACCACCTGGCACCAGCTCATAGGCTGGGGCAAAGTAGCCGAAATGATGCAGGTGTTTTTAAAGAAAGGATCTTCCGTAGTGGTGCAAGGGAAAATCCAACACCAGACTACCGGGGAAGGCGAACTAAGGAAAACCCGCACGGAAATCGTCGTCAACGAGTTTCGCCTCATGCAATAACAAGCTCTTAATATTTTTTCAAATACATTTCTTAATTATTCTTTTAACATTCCGGGAATTAGCGCGCTGTCTGCGTAACAAAACAATTGGCGATCCTGCCAATAAGGTCACGCCGCACTCTCCGCTAAAACAAATACTAACCGCCCGGTCCAAATTTTTTTATCATGAATCAAGTACAAAATTCCGTTACCCTCATTGGCAATTTAGGTCAGGATCCCGAAAAGAAAGGCTCCAAGCAAAACTCCGTCACCAGTTTCAGCCTCGCCACCAACGAAAGCTACAACAACAAGGACGGGGAGAAGGTCACCATTACCCAGTGGCACCGCTGCGTAGCTTTTGGCAAGAAAGCCGAGACCCTGGTACAATACGCCAAAAAAGGGAGCAAGCTCGCCGTACAAGGCAAGATCAAGTACAATCGCTACACCGACAAGGCCGGCATCGAACGTCTGTCCATCGACATCGTCATCAATGACTTTGCCCTATTGGATCAGAAGCCTGAGAAGAAGGCAGCTTAGGGTTGTCCATCTTTTGACTTATTCTTCAGGCCACCCGAAGAGTTAGCGTTTTACAGCAGGATATTTTTGTGATATTCGTATTCCGTTTCCCCCGATTCAACACTGGATCGGGGGTTTTTATTATTTCCTATCTTCGTCTTATGCCACACCGTTATTCTCCATCCCGCAGTTTTTCTTTCCACTGGCCAGCGAGCTGGCCGGAAGGGTTACCAACTTCGAGTCGTAGTGATTTTCGCAGTGGCAGAGAGGCACTTTATGCTTTAGCTCAGCATTTGAAGCCCCAAGATCGGGGAACCGTCCTCTTACCAGCCTGGGTACCCGAAGGCGTACAATTGCCGTTTCGTTTAGCCGGATGGGGAATTCATTACTACAATCTCGATCAAAACGCCGATCCCCACTGGGTGGAAGTCGCTAATTTGATTGAAAGTCAGCATTTTGATCTGGTCGTGTTGATCCATTATTTTGGGCAAGCAAGAGATACGAAGAGAATGCTCCGCTTACTTCCTGCCGGCAGCAGCCTGGTCGAGGATTGGGCCCACAGCTACCCGCATCCTCATTGGGCACCGCATCAAGACGGCCATTGGGCCTTCTTTTCGCCTACCAAGATCATTGGCACCACGGATGGCGCATGGCTACTTGGCCCGACTTCCATCACTCCGCCCCATGTTATCAACCAGCAGCATTATGCCTATCTTTTTTGGCAATTTCTCTACCTCTGCGGCAGTACTGCTCTTCAGTTAAACCTGCCCGGTAGGAGATGGTGGGAACGACTGGGTGGAGGCGCCTACGCGCGTGCTTATCAGCATTTGCTAGCCGGCACGAATGCCCCAAAAGCAATGAGTAAAATCGGGCAATGGCTCACCCGACACACACCACACGAGAAAGTCATTCAACAAAGAAAGGCGCAAGTCGAGTACTACTTCCGACACCTAAAGCAAACACAAATCCGTTTCTTGCTTAAAGAGAGCTACCTGGAACACCCACTGATTGGATTCCCCCTTTGGGTGGAGGATGCCCGACAGTTTTCGACTTATTTGCAGGCCCATGGCATGCGTGGTCAGTCCTTTACTGATCGCTGGTGGTTTATCAACGAAGCAGAGGCCGTCCAATACCAAAGCAGTAAAGACTTAATGGAGCATCATTTCCTGTTGCCACTCCATTCTCGGTACACGGAAGAAGACCTTGCCTATATTGTTGGCATTGTCAATGACTATATAGGATAATTTAAGATAAGCTCTTAATGCCCAATCCTTGAATAAGGGTCGTTGCTCATCCGGTAGAGGCCCCCGCGTTGGGTGCCAATCCATATTTCTCCCATTTCTACATCCTCCAGCAGGGCAGAAATGCCCTGCCCACGGAGGCCTGTTTCTCGGCCGAATACGCGTAGTTCATCGCGCGTAATATTGAACCGCAGGAGCTGATTCCCCGCGACTCACAGGTCCCCATTAATATCCACCAGGAGTTGTTGAATATCCGTCAGTGGTTCTGGCAGGCGCTTATGCAGGTCATATTCATAAACCAATGCCAAGGAGTCCGGACGGGTAGGTACCCGATAAAGGGCTTCCTCTCCCGCGAAGACGATGCTATCGCCCCATTCGGCAATGGCTTTTACGGGTCCATTATAAAGCGGTGGTGGGCCTTCTACTCCCCAGAAACGTTGCCACCAGTTTTGTTTCATTGGTGGGGCGATTCCCAAATTGTAGATCGTATCATTGGTTAGGGTAGCCAACCCACGGTCGGTACCGACCCAGATCACTCCTCGTTGATCTTCGTAGATGGTATGGATGATGTTAGAAGGTAACTGTTGCCCTGCTGTCGAGAACCGCTCCGGCACGTTGGAATAGCCGCCATATTCATCAGGCTCAAATACAAACAAGCCATCTTGAAGGCTTCCCACTATTATCCGGCCGTCATCGGCATAATGAATGGAGGTGGGATTAACCGTTTTTGCAAAAAACGAACTGGTAAAATCTACGGAAGCTTCCTCCTGGTGCACCAGCGGCCGTAAGGATTGGTAATTCACCAAAAGATGAACCTCCTTGTCTTTATTGATCAGACAATTGAATTTTTCGCGGCGGTCGGTCGGTTGCGCTAGTAATTTATGCTGCTGACTGACCTGGCTAGACAACAGATAGCAACCATCGCTTTCCGTTAATATATAGAGACCTTCGGGCCGTTGAACCAGATTAGTAATGGAAGATCTTTGCTGGATGCCAGCAGTCTGTCCGTCAGGAAGAGTAAGGGAAAAAGCTACACTTTCCAGCGATTGACTTTGCCCACTTAGGGATAGTACAATCAGTAACACAAGGGCTGGCAGCTTTCTTCCCCACAATGATGTATGGAAGAACATGTTTTTGGAATTATTAAGGTACACAGATTACTTAAGGGTCTTAGTTTCCTTAATAGCTGGGATATTCTTTCTGGGTTAGAACCAGTTAGTTCCCCAAAGATAAACCGATTTTTTCAACAACACAAATAGGGGGTAAAACAGCCTTGTTTTTGTCCTATTCCTTACCGTTCAATCTTATAGTCAACGCCAAGTTTGGTCAAAGCGGCGATAAAGTCATTGTCCGCCTTCACTTTCCGGGTTTTCGCTGCCAGGGGGAGTTTTACTCTGTTTTGCCGATCCAGCAGGACCATTCTTAGCTGGTGTTGCCCCTCGTGTTTTTGGCACAAACGGTCAAGACCTACGACTATTTCACTGGTCAGTCGATCCAGCGGCAGCGTCAAGCGGATACCTTTGGTCATGGTGTCTCCCACACTTTCCAGGAGAGAGACGTCTTTGATTTTCAGTTCCATCGTATCATCCCGCCAGCCGCGTTGAAACCCTGCGGTAATAAAGATGGCCTTACCGGGCTCCAACAGGTGCTTGAATTTCTGATAATCCTCCCCGAAGAGTCGGAATTCCAGTTCTCCATCAAAATCTGAAACCGTGAAAATCCCCCAACCATTTCCATTTTTGGAGATCATGTGGCGGGCGTTAGTAACGGACCCTGCCAATTGTAATTGATTCCGCTGTTTGTTGTTTTCTACCTCGTTAAGGGTACAAGTAACAAAATTAGCGACCTCCATGCGGTAATCATCCAGGGGATGTCCCGAAATAAAAATGCCAGTAACTTCCTTTTCTTTATCAAGCTTTTCAATTAGGCTCCACTCCCGGCAATCGGGCGGTGGTGGTTCTTCCACCATTATTTCATCTTGTAGCGCTCCAAACAAAGAAGTAGCAGCGCTGATCTTATTTTTCAAATAGGCATTGCCATATTTAACCAGGTGCTCAATGTAGGTATCGTATTTATCTGAGGGTGCAAAATACTGCGCCCGGTGAATATCATCGAAGCAATCAAAAGCCCCCCCCAGGGAAAGACTCTCCAATACCCGCTTGTTGATGGCCCCCTGATCTAATCGGGTGAGCAGATCAAAAACACTGACGTAACGTCCATTGGCATCCCGCTCATCCAGGATCGAGGTCACCGGGCCCTCTCCTACCCCTTTGAGGGCGGACATACCAAAACGCACTTGCCCCCTCACGTTGACCGAAAAGTCAGACACCGATTCATTGATGTCAGGCCCCAATACATCCAGCCCCATCCGCTTACATTCTTGTAGGAAGAAGGTAATCTTGGAAATGTCGCTCTTATTGGTCGTCAGCACCGCTGCCATAAATTCAGCTGGGTAATGTGCCTTGAGATAAGCCGTCTGGAACGCCACGAAAGCGTAACAAGTGGAGTGCGACTTATTGAAAGCGTATGAGGCAAATGCCTCCCAGTCTTTCCAAACCTTTTCCAACTTATCTTTAGGATGACCTCGCTCTTCACCTCCTGACACAAACTGGGGAAGCATCTTATCCAGCAGATCCTTCTTTTTCTTACCCATTGCTTTCCGCAACATATCGGCCTCGCCCTTGGTAAAGCCGGCCAGTTTTTGCGAAAGCAACATGATCTGCTCCTGGTAAACGTTGATCCCGTAGGTTTCTTCCAGGTACTCCTCCATCGCCGGCAAATCATAGGTAACCGGCTCGCGCCCGTGCTTACGGGCAATGAAGTTCGGGATATATTCCAGCGGACCAGGGCGATACAGGGCATTCATGGCAATAAGGTCCTCAAAGGTGGAAGGCACCAATTCCTTCATGTACTTCTGCATCCCCGCACTCTCGTACTGGAAGATACCGACCGTTTCACCACGTTGGAAAAGCCCGTAGGTTTTTTCATCCTCCAATGGAATCAGGTCCATGTCCAGCTTCACGCCATGGTTTTCTTCCACCATTCTCACGGCATTCTTGATGATGGTAAGGGTTTTCAAACCCAAAAAGTCCATCTTCAGAAGGCCTGCATCTTCGGCAACACTGTTGTCGAACTGAGAGACGAGCATGCCCGTCTCCTTATCCGCCGTTACGGGTACATACTTGGTGATATCATCCGGCGTAATCACGACACCACAGGCGTGAATACCGGTGTTGCGAACTGATCCTTCCAGCTTTTTAGCGGTTTGGATCATGCGACCAATTTTATCGTCATTTTCTGCCAGTTGCCGAAACTGGTAGGCTTTTTCGCGTTCTTCGCTGTTGAGTGCTCCCTTTAACTTGGGGTCAATATCGCCGTCAGCGAGGACATTGGCGAGGCTGGCTTTCAGGTGGGCCGGAAACGTTTTGGCTACCCGATCTACCTCCGAGAGCGGCACATCCATCACGCGACCTACATCACGCAAGCTCGATTTAGCAGCCATGGTACCGTAGGTCACAATTTGGGCGACCTGGCTTTGGCCGTATTTATCGATCACGTAGTCGATCACCTTTTGGCGACCTTCATCATCAAAGTCAATATCAATATCGGGCATGCTTACCCGCTCAGGATTGAGGAATCTCTCAAAAAGTAAGTCGTACTTAATGGGATCCACATTCGTAATTCCTACACAGTAAGCGACGGCTGATCCCGCGGCTGATCCCCGGCCAGGCCCAACACTTACATTCATCTCGCGGGCCGTCGTCGTGAAATCCTGAACAATAAGAAAGTAACCGGGATAACCCGAATTTTCGATGACTTTCAGCTCGAAATCAAGGCGCTCGCTAATGTCTGGCGTGATGGTCCCGTAGCGGCGTTTGGCCCCTTCGTAGGTAAGGTGACGCAGGTATTCATCTTGGGTCTTAAAGCCTTTGGGCATCGGAAAGTTGGGCAGCAGAATATCCCGTGTCAGCTTCAGCTTTTCGATTTTATCGTAGATCTCCATGGTGTTGGCCACCGCTGCTTCCTGATCGTGAAACAGCTTACTCATCTGCTGCTGCGTCTTGAAGTAGAAATCCGAGCTGGCGAACTTGAAGCGCTTCTCGTCTTCCAGCAGGCTGTTGGTATTGATACAAAGCAGGATATCGTGCGGTTCCCAGTCCTCTTCTTCTACGTAATGAGAATCGTTGGTACAGATAACTTTAACGTTGTGCTTTTTTGCTAGCAACAACAGTTTTTGGTTAACATCCTCCTGGCTCATTCCCGTAAAGATGGGGTTGCCATTACGATCCTTACCGATATCAATATTATCCAGGCCGCGGTGGCGCTGGAGCTCGATGTAGTAATCTTCGCCAAAGATGTTCAACCACCACTTCAGCTCTTTTTCCGCTTCTTCATCCTTGCCCTTCAAAAGGAGCTGTGGAATAATAGCGCCAATACAGCAAGAGGTGACGATCAGCCCTTCGTGGTATTTCTCTACCAGTTCTTTATCTATCCGGGGATATTTGCTGTAAAGTCCTTCGATAAAACCCAGCGAACAGAGCTTACTCAGATTTTCGTAGCCCTGCGCATTTTTGGCAAGCATCAGCTGGTGGTAGCGCTTGTCTTTTTCGCCATTGGCCCGAGAGAACGCTTTAACGTGCCGGTCTTCCACCATGTAAAACTCACACCCGACAATGGGTTTAAGGTTGCGTTTTTCGGCTTCGGCAACAAACTTGAAAGCACCAAACATATTACCATGATCCGTCAAAGCAACACCTTTCTGGCCATCGGCAACAGCCTTGTCCATCATGGTACTGATTTCGGCAGCTCCGTCCAATAATGAGTATTGCGTATGGCAATGAAGGTGGCAGTAATCTGGCATAGTTCTCTCTAATCTTTCGCTCTGAAATAAGAACACTAAATTAGCCAAAAAAGATGGGGGGCACAGGCTACCTGCCTGAAAAGTTTTCCACAGATTTCATAAAAATGACAGGAGCCAACTCCATCCTGTCCCTAAGATAGAGCGACTCCTGTCATCAAACTAACACAAGTAGGTCTCTCTGAGAGATCAGAGAGGGGTTAATGGGGTATTAGGAGATTATAGTCCTCCAAGGCAGGATTTACTTTCAGTGCTGCTTCGCGGTGTGAATTCTGACTTGACGGACTATAAAAAAGAAGATGGCAGCACAGGCCGTCCCCCAGACTGAAGCTGACCATCTTCCTAAAGCAAACTAAACACACTACCCCCGAAGGGGCAGTGGGCTGTTAAACAGGGTGTATAAATAGGTGTCCATTTCAGGACATGGTGTTTCGTAATAGGTATACAGTGAATTCGTAGTACTCAAAATGAATTTTTAGGTCGTTGCAGGCAGCTCCTCTACCCCGTACCAAATTTCATGATTTAGTATCCCATCTCCATCAATTGTGACCTTGAGGCCTACGGCCGCTTGTTCAAGATCAAATTCACTGGTGTATCCATTAAGATACATTCCCCAATCATCCGTTAACAGAGATAAACCAGCTTTCCCTTCCCCTGTATTCTGGAAAGAATACGTAGGTTTATTTCCCTTAATTAGCGTATGAAGATGATGAAGAATGGGAGGCTCTCCGTCTTCTAATTCGACTTTATAATAACCGTTCGGTTCTTTAGTGATTTGCAGATCAATCCGCTGGTTAAAAAAAGTTTTTACGACTACGTTTACCAATCCTGTCGCAGGGTCAACATTGTGCAAAACCAATGCCCAATCCACCTCCGCCTTAGAGTTGGGATCAACAAACTTCTCGTAAACGTTGATGCTGTTCAGAGAAGGCAGAAAAAAAGTGTTGTTCATCCAGAGAATTATTTAATGATTTTTCAAAAGGGTTCTCAACGATCCAAACCATAACACCGAGATATTCCAGCGTGTAGCGGGTCATCAAACAACTTCCGCCTAGCGAATAGTTCCTAATTATTTCATCCATCCAATCTTCCATCGCAACCAGAACTTCCACTTTATTTTTCAGCATCCAAGTCAATATTTGACGAAAATAATTACCTTGATTACCAGAAAAAGAAGCCGCCAAAAACCTGGTATTACCTACAGAAATATTTGTTGTAACTAAGGCTTCTTTTTTCATGACGAAGGCAATGGCAATCTTCGTCGCTAGATCATTTGCTTCCGCAGCTTCAAGAGGGTTTCTGAAAGTTTTTCGCTGCTGTAAAACCAGACCAACGAGTTCTTTTTTTGTGCGATCGATCTCACCACCGAGTATTCCAACAATGCTAACTTGCTTAGCACTATTGAAATACCACGGTTCGGCCGGGGAGAGCTCCGCGCCTGTATTATCTTCAGGCATAGTTAACAGGGATGTGCATTTCTCTTTATCAATGCACCGATTTAAAAGGATATTAGGTGTATTAGGAGTCAACATATTTCTTTTGTTTTTCATTTGGTTCCGTAAAGTTATAGGCATCAAATTCACTTTTCTGGGAGATTATTCCTTGGTTTGTAAAACGGACTTACGATTTTCCCATTTATATAGCTAGTATGTTAGACGACCTCCACCAACTTATACACTCCTTTACCCCCGATGAAATCGGTAGCCTCGACCGATATATTAAACAGGAAGGAAACCAGCAAGACTTTATTTATCAATTGCTTTTCTCCTTTCTTTATGAGATTGAATCAACAGAAGAGGAGGAACAGATAGATGCCTTTTGTGCAGAAAACAAGCTCACCCGAGAGAGCCTAAGGGTCAATTGTTACCACCTTTACCATAAGGTTATGTTTTACTTGCGGGACCCAGAAACCCGATCTAGTCCTCAATGGAAAATCCAGTGTCTCCTTCAAGACGCGGAGACGTTGCACTTAAAAGCCTTATTTAATCTTGCTAAAAAAACGCTCACCAAAGCGTTGAAACTGGCCATCGAATGCCAGCTGCCGGAATGGGAATACAAAATTCATCTTGCCTTTTCCGAGATCTTGCTCAAGCAACCGAGCACCCTCAGCGTCAGCGATGCCGTTGAACACCTTGAAAAAGCAGAGCAATCATGGGAGCGGGCAAAACAATCCGAGCATTATGCCCAAGTATATGTTCAAATTATCCTTCAATGGCTGCAAAAATTATCCAGCCCTGATAAATTTGCCGATCAGTTAGCCTTGGATAACACAGAAATTCCAGACCAGTTATCGTTACCAGCAAAGCTGAAATACGCACAGTCCCGAACCATGTTCGCGCAGCTCAATAATTACGAAAAAGAAGAGATGGTTTATTGGCAAAAACTAGCTCACGATTTATTTGCCAATACCCCTAAGCTAAAAGAACACTACTTATACCCTTACTTGGTTACTTATGAGAATTACTTTGTGGCGGCATTCCTGAATAAAGACAAAGCTTTAATCGCTGACTTAGTCAAGAGTATTGACTCCTTGGAACACCATGATCCTTTTGTGACCAACAGACTCGAGGCGACTAAAATATACGCTCGTCTAGCTCATTGGTTATCAGATAATGAAACCACGTTTTTAGTCGAGGTTAAGGAGATTGATAAATTGTTAGATCAGTTTGAAAGCCACGAAAATGTCATCACTCCATCTCGCCGGGAGGCGATCAATTACATGATTGGCTTGCTCTTTTTCTTGCGCGGTAAAACCACGGAAACTCAAGTCAGGTGGATTGATTTCTATGAAGTTAGCAAAGCCAACCTACAGCGCCCCGACCGCCAGCGGCTCATCATCTTGCTTCTTTTGCTCAACGATTACCAAACCCCCGATTTTGATCGTACAGCACTCCTGGGCCGCATTGATAGCACCCGCAGTAGGCTACGTACCTGGAACAGCGGGGCCATAGGCTTAGAAGAACATGAGAAGATAACTATCCGCCACATCCGCAAACTAACAAATTTACCAGAGTGGGATAAAAGTGGTGAATTAAAGCAACTGAAAAAATTCTATTCCGAGCTAAAGACTTATTCCGACAACTCAACGGTGTCTGAACTCCACCGCTCAGACGCCATCCTGCGGTGGTTAGAGACAAAAATATAAGCGATACTTTTGGCGGAATTCCAACTAAGATTTCAAACCGCGGTAAACCTCCATTCCCTGGTGGTAAAACTCGTTAATTTTCGGAGGAGAAAGGAGCTTACCGTGTTTGTAAAGCACCAGATAGAACCCCACACCTTCCATGGTCCATCCTTTTTCTATGGCAAAAAACTGCAGGATTTCGTCTTTAAAGTTGTGGCGAACAAAGTCTTCATCTTCCCCGGTAAGGCGATAATTATTGGAAAAATCAAGGTGCTGTTCAAAGTCTATATCTTCCGTAATACCCAGCATTTCACCAACCCGATGAAAGAAATATTCAGGACGCATATAAAACTCCGAGAGTACCAGCTTCCGCGACTCCAAGAAGAAGACCGTCTGCGTTACCCGCTTGGAATGCTTACCAGCAAACCTGAGGTAGTGGTAATCAAAAATGTGTACTCGTGATTCCAACAAGCCGTCCTCGTAACTCATCACATGGTAAAAACGGCCCCGAAGTCCACGCCTGAACAATCGGAAATCCTGCAGCTGCTGCCTGATCCCCCACTGATCGGTCGGATGATATTCTAACTTTAAGTGACGGGCTACTTGTTTTAGCTGGTCCGCTCGGCTGTGTGTTTTCAGCATAATGCCCTTATAGTTTAATCAACTTGCCGGATTTTTCTCCGGTACTGGTTCGAATACGATAAGCATAAACGCCGGCAGCGAATCCTCCTATATCTACCGATTGTAAACCTGCCCTAACCGTCAGCGATTGAAGCAACGTCCCTTCTGTACTAAAGAGCTCCAAGCTTGCTTCTTCTTCCAACATCGGCAAATTGATCCACACTTGCCCCTGGGTAGGATTAGGAAAGATACGCCATTCCTCCAGATAAGCCTCTTCGTTAGCCACCACCTGCATCGCTCGCTCCACGGCGGCCAGCACATCAATACGACCATAACCATAGGTCGCATTGGGAATAGCCATTCCCGGAAACGGGCTACAATCCTGATTACTCAACATCGGCACTGCTGTCTCCTGCAGGATCGCTTCAATGGTATCCACCTCGCCCGCCAGCTGAGGCGCAGCCGAAATCATCAAAGCTACCGCACCCGCTACGTGCGGGCCGGCCATACTGGTTCCGTTCCAGGTAGCGTAGCCATTGTTGCGAGTGGCGGAACGCACCCCCACTCCAGGCGCCACCACATTGGGCTTGAGCCGAAAACTGCTATCTATCGCTACCGAGCCCCGACTGCTAAAATTGGCAATGGTGTCGTTATTACGGCTTGCCCCCACACTGAAAGAACCCTCAAAAATAGCAGCTGGTGTACGTACCGAGTTGCAATTGGGGCCACTGTTCCCAGCGGAAACCACCACCACAACGCCAGCAGCTCGCAAGGCTTCCACGGCCGTCTCCATCAAGGCAAAATTCAGCGGGTTACAACCTTCTATCTCCGGGCAGCTCCACGAATTATTGATCACGTGAGGCGCCTGTGCGGGGTCGGCATTTTCACCATTAAGATCGGTAGGTGCCAAAAACCAATCGAAACACTCAATATAGCTAGCCGGGCTCCCCCAGCCGCGCTCCATATTGCGGCAACCGATCCAGTTGGCAGCTGGTGCTACGCCAACTTGGTTGTCACCGCCATCGTCACCCACCATAGTGCCCATGGTGTGGGTGCCGTGATTATTGTCGTCACAAGGTGCGTTGGCATCAAGCCCGCAGGGGTTGTTATCTGGACTGACAATGGAATCATTGTGCAAGAGATTAATTTCCCGAATGGCATCGTGCCAATGGTAATTATGATCGGCAGTAGTACCGTCATAGCCGCGGTATTGTTGAATAATGGTGGGGTGTTCCCACTCGTAGCCGGTATCCTGCCCGCCAACGGTTACCCCTTCACCGCGGAAACCCAAAGCCCAGACATCGTCGGCATTGATTCTTTGCACGCCCCACTCCACGACACCACGCCCACCGGAGGAAGGCGTAAGATCCAGCATCGGGCGATCCAGCGCCGTCCAGGGGTTGGGCTGCAGATTTTCGACCTCCTCCATCTCGGCAATCACCTTTGCCACAGACAAATCAACTTCCGTCATCAAAGCATTGACAATCGCAAAAGAACGGAATGCCTGCATCTTCATAAACAAGAAGGCCTTCACCCGTTTTTGCGAACGGCTGGCCACTTCTTCCACCTGCTGATAGACAAATTGCCCTTTGGCTGCTTTGCCCCGCAAGCGATAGGCAAGGCTCAAATCTGCTTGTTCTTTAAACGCTACGATGACCTCTACCCTGGCACCGGCTTCGAGCTCGGCAAGTACCTGAGGATCAATCTTTGTTCGCCAATCTCCAGCACTAAGGGTCATTGACCCCAGCAAGATCGTCGCTAATAACAACAGTTTTCCGTAACGCATAAGATGTTAATTGTGTATAGACAAGGGCCTAAAATTACGCATACCTTGCCCCCTTCCCGCAAAAGTTTTAGTAATTTTAAAGGTAACATTAAGACAAATAGGGTAAAAGTAGAAGATACATGGCAAAAGCAAGTAATGGTGCCAAACAACATTTGCGGCAAGATCCCGTGTTTGCCCCACTGGTCGACAGCATCCACCTGGAACCTCTTGACCTGACCAACGATATTTATCTCCGGCTATTGAGAGCAATCGTTTACCAGCAGTTGTCTGGTAAGGCAGCAAATACCATCTATCAACGATTCATTGCCTTGTTTCCCGACAGCTACCCCCACCCGGACCAACTCGTCCTCTTCCAGGAAGATCAATTACGCACGGCGGGGCTTTCCCGGCAAAAAGCGCAGTATGTGCAAAATGTTGCACGCCACTTTTCAGAACAAGAGCTACATCGGCAGGATTGGTCAAAAGTCCCCGATGAGCATATTCTGGAGCAGCTTACGGCCATCAAAGGCGTGGGCAATTGGACGGCACAAATTATCCTCATGTTCAGTCTCGGTCGCAAAGATATTTTCCCGAAAGGAGATCTTGCCATCCAGCAAAGTATGCAGCACCTTTATCAACTCTCGGGCAAAGGCAAACAACTTGAACAAGAGATGGACAAAGTCGCCCAGGCCTGGCGGCCTTATCGCACCGTCGCCTGCCGGTACCTGTGGCAGTGGAAGGATACGATTATTTGATGGTCTTCATCTGAAATTTCACCAGCCTCGTCTAGAAAGTAAAATGCTCCTGGTTGATTAGCATAATTTGGGCGTGCTACAAATTGGTGGCTTATATATTGGTTCCTCGTCATTTTTGGCGAGTACGACCTAAAGGCCCCAAAGGACGAAGAACCTTTCAGCAGTATCTACCATCGAAATACCACTAAATTGTAGCACACTCTCGTAATTTCAGCGTGTTCAAAAAATCACACCATCCTAAACTATCGCACTATGTACCCTCCTATTCAAAACCGTTCCCTCCTTACTATTCTTGTTTTCTGTGCTACGCTTGTCGCTGGATTTGCCCAAACGGCAGCAGACTGGCAAGGAAAATGGGACGGTGCCATTGAATTACCCACCACCCCACTGGCATTACAAATTGAACTTAAGGCTACAGATACTGGCTGGGAAGGCCTGATGGACATTCCCTCTCAGCGCACCAATGACATGGCCCTGGCCAACCTGAAAATCGAAGGCGATCAACTTTCCTTCACCTTGCCCGAGGCACCTGGGAACGCCAGTTTTACGGGTAGCTGGAGCCCCGGCACCGTAACCGGAACCTTTAGTCAGATGGGGCAAAGTTTCCCGCTGGTCTTGCAACAGCAAGATGCAGCAGCGGCAGCGGCTCTACAAGCGAAAATTGATCGTATCAAAAGCCTGGTAGATTCTTTCCGCACAGGTGCCGAAGTTCCAGGCATCGGACTGGGGCTGATCTACAAAGGAGAGGTATTGATTGCGGAGGGTTTTGGTTTACGTAATGTGGAAGAAGCCGTTCCTGTAACGGCAGACACCCGCTTTGCCATCGGCTCGAGTA